>Ga0209742_10000211_pt1 | contig 33523 bp, 22 predicted proteins | sample DeeMarSeWOR38_10_FD_187462 | JGI IMG/M metagenome (GOLD analysis project Ga0209742, IMG submission 187462) | Marine sediment microbial communities from White Oak River estuary, North Carolina - WOR-3-8_10 (SPAdes) (version 2) | ecosystem: Environmental > Aquatic > Marine > Intertidal zone >...
TCATGCTTTTCAAACCGGGTGCTCCGCACCCGGTTGCAAGTTCAAATTAAAAAGCACTACGTGCTTTTGTCTTTTCGGCCAATGGCCGAAAAGACAAGCCCCCCGCTATGCGGGTGGTAGTTGACTCCAAAGGCAGTTGTTAAATGGGGTTTGGAAGTTTTTTGCCCCGTTGCCGGGGACGCCCGCCATCGGGCGGCGGGTTGATTTCAAAATTAAATTCCTCGAAGTTCCACAGAGGCGCGTCTGCGGCACCCTGGATCGCCGGCCACGGCCAGTCGGTCGGCAGCGGTGCGCGCAGGGTGAGCGGCTCGTGGCGGATCGGATGTGCGACGGTCAGCTGCCGGGCAAAAAGGGCGATCTGGCGTGCGCTCAGCGGGGCGGCGGCGCCGTAACGGCAGTCTCCCACGATCGGAAAGCCGAGATGAGCCAGCTGCAACCGGATCTGGTGCCGTCGGCCGGTTTCCAACTCGATTTCAAGCAAACTTCTGCCGCCCGCTGAATCCAGCAGGCGATAAGAAAGGCGGGCTTCACGGCTTGCTGGCGTTTGCCGATGCACGACGCGGCTGTGTTTGCCCAGGCGTTCGATATAATGAATCAGGTGCGCCGCAGGCTGTGGTTTTTCTCCTTCGACCACCGCCAGGTATACCTTGTGAACACTGTTGCTGCGGATCTGCGCGCTCAGCCTTGCAGCGGCCTTTGAGGTTCGTGCAAACAGCATGACGCCTGCCACCGGCCGATCCAGGCGGTGAACCAGACCCAGAAACACATTGCCCGGTTTCTGATAGCGCTGCTTGACCCACTGTTTAGCCAGATCGAGCAAACAGACGTCTCCGCTCTGGTCGCCCTGAACAAGAAGCCCGGCTGGCTTGTAAACAGCGAGCAAATGATTGTCGCTGTAAAAAACCGGCCAGCGATCGTGAAAAAAATTTATCATCACGCGTCCTGGAGATCATCGTAAAAAAATGGCTCGCAAATCACGTCAAACACATACCCCGGCGGATGAGCCGGCGATCGATAGCATGCAAGCCTTGCTGCGGGGATGTGGCCTCCGGCTCGATCAACAGCAGCTCAAATGCCTGTGGATGTACCACGGTTTGCTGCGCGAGTACAACCCCATACTCAATCTAACCCGCGTACGCAACTTCAAGAATATGGTTCTGAAGCTCTACGCGGACTCGCTTCTGCCGGCAGACATGCTGGAACTGCCCTCTCCGCTGCTCGATCTCGGTACCGGGCCCGGTATGCCAGGCATTCCGCTGAAGATCTACCAACCGCAGCTCGAAATCATCCTGGCTGAAAGCCGCAAGAAACGTGCTGATTTTCTGCAGCTGGCCATCGATCAAATCAAACTGACAGGCATCCGCGTACTTGCCGGACGGATCACGGGCCGTTTCGAGGAGCCCGTGGCCGGTGTCATTACCCGGGCAGTCGAAACGATCGAACGGACTCTCGAGCGCATCTCCGGGTGTTTGGATACCAACGGCCGCGTCATTTTTCTGAAGGGACCGCACTGTGACGCGGAAATTGCCGCTGCCGGCTCGCGCTTTCACGATACCTATGAACAGGTTGTCGATCAGCCCTATACCATCCCGCATACCCGCCTTCAGCGGCGCCTGTTAGTTTACCGCCGCATGGACGCGCCGCTTTTCCGCCGCAGGGCCAAAGCACTCGCCGCTTATGCGGTTCGAACCATCAGCAGCGCACAGAATCCCCTTTTCAAACAATGGCGCAAACTGCTGACCGGCCGGGGTGTCCGCAAACTCGGTCAGGCTCTGGTCGCCGGTGCCAAGCCGGTGTCTGAAACACTGGCCCGCAGCCCGCAGCACTGTCAGGCCTGGATCAGCTGTGATGAACCGCCGCCCGACGACGGGCCTCTCCATCTCAAATGGTTCCGACTGGCCCCCGCGCTGTTTAATCAACTGGACATCTTCGGCACCCGTTCGCCGCTGCTGCTGATCACGCTGCCGGATATCCGACCATGGGAACCCTTGGAGGGATTTCCCCCGGGCTGCAGCGTGTTGATCCCCTTTCAGAATCCTGAAAATGTGGGGGCCGCCATTCGCTCTGCAGCGGCATTCGATACCGCCCAGGTAATTCTGCTGGCGGAAAGCGCCCACCCCTTTCACCCCAGAGCGCTGCGGGCTTCCGGCGGATCCGTCCTGCGCGTTGTCCTGCGCCAGGGCCCCGCACTCGAGCGACTCCCCGTCGGTCTGCCCGTTATCGCCCTGTCTGCGGGCGGATCCGACATCCGCCGCGCCATTTTCCCACCCTCTTTCGGACTGCTGGCCGGCATGGAAGGCCCCGGGCTTTCGGTCGCCTGGCGCCGCCATGCGGTAGGCATTCCCATCAGTGCTGCGGTGGAATCCCTCAATGCGGCTGCAGCCGTGGCAGTCGCTCTCTATGAGTGGAAAAGAAAAAGCACTGGCGGTAAATCTTGATTGGAAGTGGTTTCAAAACCCCATTAAGATGGTGGGTCTAAGCCCTGCAACCGGTCTGGAGGGGGGAACAGGTCAGAAGAACGGCTGCGAAACAAGATCCGGGCGCTCAGCACGCAGATATTGGCGGTTTTCGTTTTTTTCTCAAGTCCTGCCGGTGAAATCAAAACTGAGTTTGCCCTGAAATTTTTCGATGCGCTTAAAAATCTCCTTCAGCATGGTCTGCTCGATGCGCGATAATTTTTTGGGGTTGATGTAATTGTCCGGCTCTGCGTTTTCTTCGACCGCTGCTTTTACCTGGCGCACCAATCTTTGATGCATCAAATAGCTGTAGGCAGTATCCAGCTCATTGCACTCCTCCCAGCTGATCTTTTTGATTGCCAGCAGTTGATGCATCCGCTCCAGGGTATTGGTCTGATCAATTCGATTTTTAAGTGCATATATTCTGGCGTAATCGACAATCGGCTGCATGGCGGCTTTGATGTCAAAAGCATTTCGGTGCTCGCCTTTGGACTCCACCACAAAGTTGCGGAAAAAACCGATCGGCGGTGTAAAGAACAGCGCATTTTCCGCCAGGTGGCGGAAAAAGCCCGGCCAGCCCACCAGCGCCTTAAACAGGTATTGGCGCAATTCGTCAACGATCGCATCATCACCGTATCCGGATCTGAAATCAAAGAAAATACTGGCCTGCAACAACGCTTTGGGCTCGGCCGTGTGAATCCAGCGCTTAAAGTAGCTTTTCCAGGTTGACAGTGGCTGACACCAGTTGGCATTTTTGGCCATGATCCCGCCTTTGCAAAAGGCATAGCCGGCTTCATCCAGCCAGTTACAGACCCGATCGCCGAATTTTAAAAAATATTTCGTCACTTCTTTAAGTGACGCGGGAGGTACATCTTTAAACACGATGGCGTTGTCCTGGTCGGTCTTGAGGGTCTGCTCCATCCGGCCCTCGCTGCCCAGGATCATAAAGACAAAGTTAACCGGGGGCGGCCCGAATTCTTCAAGCGCGAATCCAATAATTTTTTGCAGGATAGCATCCGAAACAGTCGTCAAAAAACGGGTCACATTTCGGGCTTTGGCACCGGTGTTGATCAATGTCTGAAGCAAGCGCGGCACTTGCTTGTGAATCTGTACCAGCTGGTTGATAAATCGGGCCCGGGCAATCTCACGGATGATAAAAAATGGTGACTGCCCCTGAGCCTTCAGCAGGTCCCGGTTGGTGACCACACCAACGACCCTGCCGCCATTTTCGGTGACCGCAAGGTGCTTGATATTTTTTTTCATCATATCCATAAGGGCCTCAAATATAAGGGCCTGCTTGGAAATCATATACAGGGGTGAGGTCATGATATCGGAGACCGGTTTTAAAATATCATAGCCCGTTGCCGTAACTTTTTTCCGTAAGTCATTGTCGGTTACAACACCGACAAATTCCCCGCGCGGTTCGCGAATAAAAATCGAACTGGTGTTGTGCTCGCTCATCACCGCCGCCGCTGCCTGGATCGGCATATTCTGATCACAGAACACCAGGTCTTTGTTGTAGATGTTTTCAACCGGCAGATTAAAAAACTCGGTGGTCTGTTCGGTGGGTTTGAGATTATCGGCGATGATCTCAGCGTAGGATCGATCCAGCATCCGTTTGCCGAAAATGTCGGTAAAAAAATCGGAAAAAGCTTCAAATCGATTACAGGCATCCAGGAACAGCTCTTTGGGCAATATATAGAAATATGAATCCTCGGTGACCCTCAAGGTGCGGATGGCAATCCCATTGTTCATCAGCATGGAAATGCCGCCGTACATATCGCCTTCACTGAGCATGCCGCGCAGCGTTTTTTCGTCATTTTCCTCATAATAGCGTTCGGCTGCCCCTTTCTGGATAATATAGAGGTATTCGACTCTTGACTGGCCCTGGACAAACAAAACAGTATCTTTGGGATAGTTGATAATGGAGATCGCGGCGGCCATTTTTTCCACATCCGCTTCAGGAAGAAAAGAAAACGGCGCCAGTTCTTGCAGGAAATGAAGCACCTGTCCGGCAGCCACCACAGATGCGTAGGATTTGTTCATCATTCGTCGGCGGAACTTCTCAGCGAAAAATTCGTAAAAATCCTTGTGCACGGTGCAAACATCCAGAAACACCTTCTTCGGCAGTTTATATAAAGCAGCGTCTTCCACAACTTTGACCGAACGAACCGAAATTCCGGCATTCATTAATATGGAAATGCCACCAAAAATTTGGCCCTGTTTTAAAAAACCGCTCATTTCCTTTTCGCCATCGGATTCATGAAAAAGCTCCAGTACGCCATCTTTGACGATATAGACGTGCTCCAGAATCGTTCGCCCGTGCGTCGAGAGCTCGTGTCCGCTGGCATGATTTTCAACGGATACCGATTCACTGATTCGCTTCAGTTCAGCGCGAGACAGCTTTGAAAACGGTGCCTGTTTCGACAAAAATGTAAGTACCGTGTCTGACATAAATTCTCCTATCGGACAGAGAATGATGGCAATTTTCGATTATACCGTAACATAACTTGTTCGATGTGCCAATTCAAATGGATATTTTAAAGAGGCAAGGCGCGCTGAGCTCGAGATGCATTTGACACTGCGATCCAATTCATTTATAGTTGCGTGCCATGAAATAAATGACCCTTTCCTTTCGTATCCGTCAAACGAGCGGCGTGCAATGACTCCCAAGGATAGAAAAAATAAACGTTTGATCGGTTTATTCCTGCTGGGTTGCGTTCTTTTCAATTACCCGCTGCTGTCCCTTTTTAATCTCGAAACCATGATATTTGGTATGCCGTTGCTTTATGTCTATATCTTCACCACATGGATATTTTTAATTCTGCTGGCGGCCATTGTAACCCAAATCCGCTGGCGCTCACATTCAAAATCCGCCACGAAAACAAGGCGATAGTTGATGCTAAAGACCGGGGTCATACTTTTTGCTTCATTTGGTTACATGAGCCTGCTTTTTGCCATCGCCTATTACGGTGATAAGCGCGCCGATGCCGGACGCAGCATCATCAGCAACCCTTATATCTACGCCCTTTCCCTGGCCGTGTATTGCACGGCCTGGACCTTTTACGGCAGTGTGGGTCTGGCAGTGCACAGCGGATTGGGGTTTTTGACCATTTACATCGGGCCGACCCTGATGGCGCTGCTGGGCTGGTGGATCTGGCGAAAAATAATCCGAATCAGCAAGGTTCATCGCATCACCTCCATCGCCGATTTCATTGCCTCCCGCTACGGCAAAAGCACCACCCTGGGCGGAATCGTTACCATCATTGCGGTCCTGGGTATCATCCCTTACATTTCGCTGCAGCTCAAAGCGATTTCAACCGGATTTTTGCTGATCAGTCACTATCCCAAGCTATCGGTTTCATTCAGTTTTTCGGAAATCCCGGTAATGGGCGACACCGCTTTTTATATCGCTTTGTTGCTGGCCATATTTACGATTCTGTTCGGCACCCGTCACCTGGATGCCACCGAACGGCACGAAGGGCTGGTGGCGGCCATCGCTTTTGAATCGATCGTCAAGCTGGCTGCCACCCTGACCGTCGGGATTTTTGTCACCTACGTTATCCACAACGGCTTCGGCGATCTTTTTCAAAAAGCCGCCGGATATGTCGACTTAAAGGCTCCGCTTGGCTCTGAATCCGGTGGCATCAGCTCGTTAATTTTCGACAAATATCTGATCATCAAAGGCGAGGGAAACAGTTACACGGACTGGAGCATTTATATATTCATTTCCATGCTGGCCATTCTCTTTTTGCCCCGCCAATTCCAAGTGGCGGTTGTGGAAAACGTCAATGAAGAGCACCTCAACAAAGCGATCTGGCTTTTCCCGCTTTATCTTCTGGCCATCAACATTTTTGTGTTGCCGGTGGCGTTCAGCGGCGTGTTACGGTTTCCGGACGGCAGCGTCGATGCCGACACTTTCGTCCTCACGCTCCCCATGGCCGAGCGCCAACAGCTCATCGCCTTATTTGTTTATCTCGGCGGCATGTCGGCTGCCACCGGCATGGTCATCGTCGAAACCATTGCGCTGAGCACTATGATATGCAACGATCTGGTCATGCCGGTGCTGTTGCGGCTGCCGATCGAAACGCTGAGCGGACGCCAGGATTACAGCGGGCTGCTGCTCACCATCCGCAGGTGCAGTATCGTTTTGGTTCTGCTGCTGGGATACGCCTATTTTCGCACGATTGGTGAATTCTATGCTCTGGTTTCAATCGGACTGATGTCCTTTGCGCTTGTGGCCCAGTTTGCCCCGGCCATGCTGGGCGGCATCTTCTGGAAGAGCGGCACCCGCAGCGGCGCCATCTGCGGCCTGCTGGCCGGGTTTATCGTCTGGACGTATACGCTTCCTCTGCCGTCGCTCGTGCAGGCCGGCATCATTTCCCAGGATTTTGTCAACCATGGGCCATTCGGCATCGAGCTGCTCAAACCCTTTGAATTATTTGGCTTGCAGCACTTCAACCGCATATCTCACTCCGTTTTCTGGAGTATGCTGGCCAATATCGGCTTCTATATCAGTATATCTATTTTAAGCCGTCCGCGAGCCATCGAACATACCCAGGCCGCCCTGTTTGTTGATGTTTTCAGATATTCCGGCGAAGCCGGCGAATCCCATTTCTGGAGAGGCACGGCCAACCTGCCGGACATTAAATCGCTGTTGATCCGGTTTTTGGGCAAACGCCGCACGGACGCCGCCCTTGCCGACTATGCCGATAAGCACAACCTCAGCTGGAATTACCTGGTCACCGCCGATGCTGACCTGGTCAGCTATGCCGAAAGATTGCTCGCCGGTGCCATCGGTTCGGCCTCCGCCCGCGTCATGGTGGCTTCGGTCGTCAAAGAGGAAGCCCTGGGAATCGAGGAGGTTTTGAATATCCTCGATGAAACCCGGCAGGTGATTGCCTACAGCCGTGAGCTGGAGAAGGCCACCGCCGATCTGCAGGAAGCCAACCGCCGCCTCAAGGATCTGGATCGTCTCAAAGACGAATTTATCTCAACCGTCACCCACGAATTGCGCACGCCGCTGACAGCGGTACGCTCGCTGGCCGAAATTTTGCACACCCATCCGGATCTTGCGGAAGATCAGCACAAGAATTTTACCGGAATCATCATTAAAGAAAGCGAACGCTTGACCCGCCTGATTAACCAGGTACTGGATTACGAGAAAATCGAATCCGCCCAGATGGACTGGGTCATCACTTCGACCGATATCAAAGAAGTCATCCAGGATGCAGTTGCCAGCACCCGGCAGCTGGTCGAGGATAAAAATATCACCATTCATTATGAGCTCAACGAACAGCCACCGCTGGTATCCGGCGATCATGATCGCCTGGTTCAGGTCATGGTAAATCTGATTTCAAATGCGGTTAAATTCTGTGATGCCGATCGCGGTAAAATCACCATCCGGCTGACGGCCAATACCAGACAGGTCCAGGTGGATGTCCAGGATAACGGCATCGGAATAAGAGCCGAAGATCAAAATAAAATTTTCGAAAAATTTCAACAGGTAAAAGATCCCGCCCGCGGTCGTCCCTATGGCACCGGTATCGGCCTGACCATCAGCAAACGCATCATTGACTTTCATCATGGAAAAATATGGGTTGAAAGCGCACCCGGCCATGGCGCCACGTTCTCATTTTCGCTGCCCACCGACCGCGAAGCCTTTATCCCCGGCTAGATTCATTTCCTCCGGGTATATCAAGCGATCTGAATGTCGAATATCGAGCACAGAATTTCGAATGCCGAAGTTTTCCTGAACTTCGATATTCAACATTCGATATTAGATATTCTGCGGTTCTCTGTTTTCTGAATTCTGTCTTCTGAATACTAACCGATGAACGTTAAACCTTTGACCCATACACCGATTTTGGATCGGTTATAGTAAAACGGTTTTTACCTACTTCGGGCATAAGGTGCCCAACGGCTAGAACTTCTGCCTGGCATAAAATGTCTTGCGAGAAGCCGCCAAGGCCTCCTGCAGGGTCAAAATTTGCTGCTGGGATAGCAGTGGCAAAAACTTGAGAAACATTTCACCGGTGGCGATCGCATCTCCTAAGGCGGTATGTCGCGCCAGAATGCGAACCCCCAGCCGTTTGGCAATGGATTCCAGATTATGGTCTTCGTGGGACGGATGGACAACCGCCGACAATAACAATGTGTCCAGTACCGGATTCCGAAACCGCACCCCGGTCTGTTGCTCCTTTAACTGTAAAAAGCGCATATCAAAAGCCGCATTGTGTGCCACCAGAATCGTGTCTTTTGCAAAATCATGGAGCATCGGCAAAACTTCATCGACCGTCGGTCTGCCCTGCAACATCTCCGGATGGATGCCATGGATTTTGACTGACGTCCAGGGTATCGATCGCCGCGGGTCTACCAGCTGTTCAAAACGCTCATTTTGCAGCAAACGCCCATTGACGATGCGGACCGCCCCGATGGAAATGATCTCATCGCCCTCATTCGGATTCAGGCCGGTGGTTTCGAGATCAAATACGGTGTAGGTCAGCTCCGCCAGCTTGCGGCTTTCAAGCTCCGGATGTTGCGCCGGTTGCAGAAACATATCAAAGTCGTAGAATTCAGGACGGCTTTCCGGTAGAATCGTTATCGATCTGGATTTTTCAGGCCTCATGAGATAGGGCACCGGAAGGAAAAAGCGCACATAAAATTTGTCTTTCAACCGCCTGGAAGCATATACGCCGATTTCAGCGTTATGATGATCAATCACTTCCCGAAGGGTCAAGGCAAGGCCTTCCTTTTCAACCACCAGCGGCAGTGTCTCCCAGGCCTTCCATACATCGGCCTTTATCGGGTGGCCCGCCCAGAGCAAATCCAGACCGACAAAGCGTCTCAACGGGGTCAAACGGCAGGTAAGCTCCCCCACGCCGGTGGTGGTTTGGATCTGCTGAATGACAAACAACATCGCCAGCAAAAAAGAGGAGTGATCGACGCTGACATAATGCTCGGTGCTCAAGTCCTCCACGTGTACATGAAGATTCAAACTCTGGAGACACCGGGTCTGCAGCATTTCAAACAGATCCCGCACCGCAACTCGAACCAGCGGCCACTGATTGAACATGGCATGCGAGGACAGCGTTGGGTCGCGTTCTAAAATATTACCGATACTCAGTGATTCTTTGTGAATAATCTTTTTAAGTGTTTCGAGACGACCGGCATCCATGTCCGGATAATCCAGGATCGTTTCGATGGCCGAGCGAATGCCGGCAAATGAAGCCCGAATAGCGCGGGTAAAGGACTGCAGGCTGAGATTTAGATAATTTTGGGACTCGAGCTGCCGGGTAATATCAGATAGAATCAGAATCAGACCGGAGTATTGCCTGCGGTGGTTTAAAACCGGGACCACCTCGACCCGCAGCAGGGTATTTTCGGCGCCCGGGGAGACGAAATACGAAACCACGTTTGGCTCGTCACGCGCGAGTTTGTCCGTTATCTGATCGATGGTGTGCCGGATTAAATTTTCGTCAAAAACCCCGAAAATTGGACGCCCCAGGCCGATAAATCGACCGGGTTTTTCCCGGCTGTCGTCGCCTGAGCCCGAAAGCAGCAGCTTGGCACGGTTGTTGTACAGGAGAATCTGGCCGTCGGGATTGCAGACAATCACCCCTTCGGGCAATTCGGACATAATGGCCGCCAGGATGTTTTTCTCGTCTTCCGATTGGGCCCTGGCAGTGTTCACGCGGCTGCCGATATTATTGATCAGGGATTCGTAGTGGGCTGCCCCCTGGTTTAATTGATCGCAGAGCTGCTGAATTTCTGCGGCGCCTTCGATCTCAAAGCGGTGGGATGGATTGGCGGGATTAACCAGGGATATCTGTTCAGCAATTTTGCGCAGCGGCCGGATGTACTGACGCAAAATGCTGTCCAGAAACCATGCGCCGACCAGCAGCAACAAGACCACCAGAATGAAAAGGGGTATGAAATGGTCCTTTAAGAGGCCCGGCAAAAGGGTCTGGGCTTCCGGGGATAGTTGCGTCTTAATCCAGACGGCGATGCCAACACAAATGATCAAACCCGCTGCAAAAGATAACGCAATTGCCTGCCAAAATTTATGTCCCCGTTTTTTCATGCGTATCAGATAGCAGCTCTTTGACCTTTTCGACAACTTCTGCATTCGAAAATGGCTTGACGATATAGGCGTCGGCCCCGAGTGCCATGCCTTTGGCGATTTCAACTTCACGACCCTTGGCCGTTAAAAAAATAATTTTAACATCTCTGAATTCGGGATTCAATCGCACGATTTCACAGACCTCATAGCCGTCTATTCCGGGGAGCATAATATCGAGCAGAATGAGATCCGGACGGTACTTAAAAATAATATCCAGCGCATCTTCGCCGTTTTTGGCAACAATGACATTATAGCCCTGTTGTTCCATTAAAAACTGGATGGGAACAACAATGCTGACCTCATCATCTACGATGAGAATTTCTTTAGGCATAATGATATCTCTTTATTCTTTTTGGGCCTTTGCATACCCGATACCCATCAGGGCTTCTTCCATCTCCTCTAAGATTGCGGGATCGTCAATGGTCGCCGGCACCTTGTAGGGTGTATTGTCGGCAATTTTCTGGATCGTGCCTCTTAAAATCTTGCCCGAGCGGGTTTTCGGCAACCGCTTGACCACCGTGGCCGTTTTAAATGAGGCTACCGGACCGATGCGTTCTCTGACCATCCGGATCGTTTCCCCGATGATTTCCTTCGAATCGCGACTGACGCCGGCATTGAGCACCAGAAAGCCGACAGGCACCTGACCCTTGAGCTTATCGGCAACCCCCAGCACCGCACATTCAGCCACATCCGGGTGGTCGCACAAGATCTCTTCCATCGCGCCGGTGGAAAGGCGATGACCGGCAACGTTGATAATATCATCGGTGCGGCTCATCACAAAGACATAACCGTCATCATCAATGAACCCGGCATCAGCGGTTTTGTAATATCCCGGAAATTCTTCCATATAAGAAGCCAGAAATCCCTTATCGTTGTTCCACAGGGTGGGAAGTGTGCCCGGTGGAAGAGGAAGTTTGGCGACCAGCGCGCCGATTTGACCGGATGGAACCGGTTTGCTGTTGTCGTCGACCACCTGCAGGTTCCAGCCCGGTGCCGCTTTGGTGGGCGAGCCTTCTTTGACCGGGAAATGGTGCAGTCCCAGACAGTTGCCCGCAATGGCCCATCCGGTTTCAGTCTGCCACCAGTGGTCGATTACCGGAACCTTCAGGCTTTTTTCAGCCCACTTCAAGGTGTCCGGATCCAGGCGCTCGCCGGCCAGAAAAAGCGCTTTAAAATTGGACAGGTCATAGTTTTTCATCAGCTCGGCCCGGGGATCTTCGCGTTTGATGGCCCGGAATGCGGTCGGAGCGGTGAACATCACCTTGACGTTGTGTTCGGATATGACCCGCCAGAAGGCTCCGGCATCCGGGGTTCCAACCGGTTTGCCCTCAAACAGAATGGTGGTACATCCTTTGAGCAGCGGGCCATAGACGATGTAGGAATGACCGACCACCCAGCCGACGTCCGAGGCGGCCCAGTAAACATCACCGGCATCGACGTTGTATATGGCCTTCATCGTCCATTTTAAGGCCACCATGTGCCCGCCGTTGTCACGCACTACCCCCTTGGGCACTCCGGTGGTGCCGGAAGTATACAGAATATACAGCGGGTCGGTGGCAGCCACCGGCACGCAGTCATGCGGTTGTGCCTTTGCCATGACATCATCCCAATCCAGGTCTCGCCCATCGATCATGGTGGCGGCTTCCATCGGCCGCTGTTTGACAATGCAGCGTTCCGGCTTGGTTTCAGCCATATCAATGGCTGCGTCAAGAAGCGGTTTGTAGGCAATCACGCGTGTCACCTCGATTCCGCAGGAGGCCGATACGATCACCCTGGGTTTGGCATCATTGATACGCACCGCCAGTTCTTTGGAGGCAAACCCGCCGAACACCACAGAATGTACCGCCCCGATACGCGCGCAGGCCAGCATGGCAATAACGGCTTCAGGAATCATCGGCATATAAACAAGAACCCGATCGCCTTTGACCACACCCTGGGCGGCAAGCGCTCCGGCGAAGCGGGCCACCTCGTCTCGCAGCTGGGCATAGGTGTATTTTTTGATCGTCGCGGTAACCGGAGAGTCATAAATCATGGCATTTTGCTCGCCGCGGCCGTTTTCGATGTGGTAGTCGAGCGCATTGTAGCACGTGTTCATCTCGCCGCCGCTGAACCAGCGATAAAACGGTTTACGGGTGTCATCCAGGACGCGATCCCACTTTTTGTACCAATGGCAGTCTTCGGCTGCTGGCCCCCAGAAACCGTTCGGGTCTGCCATGGATTGTTTGTGCGCGATTTCATAAGGATTTGCCATGCGCATTCTCCTTTGTTCGAATTTTTGCTCATTCGGTTTCAGGTGTCAGGTGTCAGGTGTCAGCGTTCAACTGCTAAAAACTGGAAAATGAAGCATCCGATTTAACTTCGACTCGACGCAGGCTGTTTTTCTGTCTTCTATCATCGGTTTGCCGACACCTGACACCTGAAACCTGAAACCTGCCTTGATACCTGACACCCGCTTGCCCGCCGCAGCCTTTTAGGCGCAGGTGGGAAGCCTGAAACGGGTTCTCCCCTTTCAAATGCGAATCGGTCTAAGATTTGTGATCGGTCTTTTGCACCTGCTGCTTTAAATACTCCAGGTGTTTGCGAATGCCTTTATCGGTGTTGGGCTCATTGCTAAAAAGACGTTTAATAAAACCGGGCTTATCGTCAATCTTCGGATCCAGCTCCAGGGCTTTTTCATAATCCGCGATGGCTTTTTCATACTGTCCCAGCTGGCTGTAGGCTATTGCCCGGTTGACATAAGCTTTGGCCAGCGTCGGATCGATTTCAAGGGCCTTATCGTAATCTGGCAGGGACTCTTCAAAACGTCCCATGGTATTGAGCGTGTCTGCGCGTCCCAGATAGCCGTCGTGATGGGTGGGATCAAGTTCAATAGCCCGGTTGAAATCTTTCAGGGCTTCTTCCGTTTTGCCTCTGTTAAGGTTGGAAGCACCGTCTAAAACGGCATCCTTATATTCCGGAGTACCGAGACCGCATCCGGCAATCATGGAAAAAGACAATATTACAGCGATGAGAAGCCTTTTCATTTTTTCGGGTATTCGGGACTTGAATTGAAATAAAAACCAATAAACTCAGATCTCAGACATGATTCTCATTCTTTTTGATTGGCCTTAGCCGGGGAGGCGCGTGCGCCTCCCCGGCTAATTTGGGTTGTTTGACCGGTTGTGTCTTTGACAAGTTCACAGACCTAAAGGTCGGTCGCCTCCGGTCAGGGTGAAGTCATTCCTCTGGATGCTTCCTCGGGCACAGCCGGTGCTTCTTCGTAAATATCGTGCTTCAAGGCCTGAAAATCCGTGGTGATATTCGTGGACATTTGCAGTTTGTAGGCCAGGAACCACATCATGCCGATCCCCAGGATCCACCAGATAATTTGCCAGACCCAGATGGACGGCATGCCCATGGGCCAGGTCGCCGGCTGCATGGGATCGCCAAAAATCGTGTTGCCGATCACACAGAACGGACCGATGGCAAACAGAAACCAGACAATGGTGATGATCCAGCCCCATACAACCAGCGGCTTCTTTTCGGCGGGCAATCCGGCATGGGTTTTGACGAACGCGTGCCATTCGGCAATCCGGCTTTGATCTTCGGCTTTCTTTGGCTGGGTAAAGAGGCTGACGATGATGGCAACCGGCAGGTTAAACAGAATGCCCCATCCTGCACAGAAAATCGTCAGCGGGTTATAACCCCAGGGAAGCCCAAGATCGAATCTGAAGGTTAAAAACACCGCAATCATGCCGCAGATCAGTCCGGTAACAACACCCGCACGGGTCAGAAATTTCCAGTAACAGACTGCAATCAGCGCCGGGTACATCATAAACCCGTATGAGGTCGCAAAGGCCCCGAGCATAACGATGGCGCCGGGGACCAGACTGGAAAAGATCAGTGCCGATCCCACCACGATCAGAACCGTAATGCGGCCCCAGTAGGTTTGACCGGTTTCGGACATGTCTTTTTTGATGTAGCGCTTGACGATGTCGCGGGTCAGCATGCCGCTGGCGGTGGACATGTAGGCCGCGCCGGTGGACTGCATGGCCGCCAGCGCGCAGATGGCCAGCACACCCACAGCCCACGGCGCCGCGTCTTTCATCAGATGAATCAGATAGGGCACCAGGTTGTTCTCTTTGCCGCCCACCAGATTGGCCAGCGGTATAATGGTTTCACTGGCGCCATCGGGTTTGAACAATGCCAGGACCCAGCCCCCCATGCCCTGCATGGCGGTAAAAATAAACAGGGCAAAGCCGATGCCCAGAGTGGAAGCCCACACCTGCTGCAGCGGGAAGGGTCTGGGGTTCTTGTTGGCAAAAGCCCACATCGAAAAGGCCGGCGAGGCGTGAATCCCCATCAAGGAAAACATGTAGGTTAAAACCATAAAACCGGTCCAGGTGCCGCCGACGGCCGTGGCCTGGGACGGCACGAACTGGATGACACCCGGAACAGCGACCAGGTTGGAAAAACCATCCGGTGTCAGATTAATGATGCGCTTTTGGTTGGCCAGAAAGACTTTAACCGCCTCCGGATCAGCCCACTGGGGCACCGCCGTGCCGCCGCTGTTGATCCAGGCCACAATATCGCCGAACTTTGACATCAACCCATCAAAGCCCCCGGCAAATTTCATGGCAATCACGCCCAGGGCAACAATTCCGCCCCAGAGCAGAATACACTGGGCCGTGTCGACGTAAGCTACCGAGCGCAGGCCGCCCAGGGCGACGTATAACAGCACGATAATAGCCAGCAGCCACATGCCGACATTGACCGAAAACATGCCGTCGGTCAGGACGTTAAACAAAACCCCCGAGGCCCGCAGCTGAATTCCCAGGTAGGGAATGCTGAAAAACAGCGCCACGATGACCGTCAGAATGCGCATAGCCTCTGAGTTAAAATATCCATTATACATCTCCCCCGGGGTGACAAACCCATAGCGTTTTCCGATTAACCACTGGCGTTTCAGAAAAAGCACGCCCGTAAACGGAATCGTCAACACATAAAAAGATGCATAACCATAGGGCAGCCCGTCGCGCCAGATCAAAGCCGGGTGACCGACAAAGGTCCAGCCGCTAAACGAGGTCGCCGTGGCCGCCAGCACAAACACCCAGATGTTAAGCGAGCGCCCGGCAATAAAGTAGTCGGTTCCTTTCTTGGCCACCAGGTAACCGCGCACGCCGATGGTAATGCAGTATCCCCAGTAAAGGAGAACAAAAAAGAACAGCCAGTATACATGAGTCCCCATGTTCTTCTCCTTTCACAAGTTAATAGACAACTTACGATTCATTTCCGTAATCACCGTTTGCGGGCCGGCATCACCTCCTTTTCCTGCTGCGTAAGTTTAGATGGTCTGATCGCCTATAGCAGATGTCCTTCCATTCCCATGGCATTTCCATATTCCGCTTCCCACCCGGACCGCGATTCAATTGCGCTTCGGCCAATTTGCTGCAAAATGGCGATCAGGCTTTTCAGATACAAACACAAAAATCGCTATTGTTTGACCATATTTTTAATTTCTTCAACGATCTCGGGATTGGCCAGGGTGGTCACATCCCCGACATCCTTAGCGTTTGAGATCGCCCCCAACACCCGGCGCATGATCTTGCCCGAGCGGGTTTTGGGCATGTCGGTAACAATCCAGACTTTGCGCGGTTTGGCAATCTTGCCGATTTCCCGGCAAACCGCATCTGAAATTTTCTGTGCCAGGCCGTCCGTGATTTTCATGCCGGGTTTAAGCGCAATATAGAGATCCGGCTCTTTGCCTTTGATTTCATGGGCCACCGGCACCACTGCCGCTTCGGCCACTTCCTCAACCACCAGGGCGGCGGACTCGATTTCCTTGGTTCCCAGCCGGTGACCGGATACGTTGATCACGTCGTCAATGCGACCCAAGATCCGGTAATAGCCGTCTTTGGCTTCCACGGCCGCATCCCCCGTCATATAGGGCCAATCGCGCCAGTCTTTGCTTTTGGGATCCTTGCAGTAACGGGCATAATAGGTATCGACAAACCGGTCGCGGTCGCCCCAGATGGTCTGGAATCCGCCGGGCCAGGGGTTCTGGATACAGATGTTGCCGGCCTTGCCGGCCCCAGACGCGATGACATTGCCTTCATCATCGTAGATAATCGGATGGATTCCCGGCATGCCCGGTCCGGCACTGCCCGGTTTCATGGGGGTGACGGCCGGAATGGTGCTGCACAGAAATCCGCCGGTCTCCGTCTGCCACCAGGTGTCGACGATGGCGGCCTTGCCCTTGCCGACGACCTCGTAATACCACTTCCAGACTTCGGGTTCGATGGGTTCGCCGACGGTGGTCATGTGTTTGAAATGATAATTGTATTTGGCGGGCTCGTCCGGGCCGATTTTGCGCAGCGCCCGGATGGCGGTCGGGGCGGTATGAAAGATGTTGACATCCAGATTCTGGGCGATACGCCAGGGGCGCCCGGGATCCGGATAGTTGGGAACACCCTCATAGACCACCGTGGATGCGCACAGCGCCAGCGGCCCGTAAACGATGTAAGAATGACCGGTGATCCAGCCGATGTCGGCCATGCACCAGTAGACATCTTCCGGGTGGATGTCCTGCACATATTTAGAGGTGCCGGCAACATAGGCCAGGTAGCCTCCGGTGCCGTGCTGGCAACCCTTGGGCTTGCCGGTGGTCCCGCTGGTATACATTAGAAAAAGCGGCGCTTCGGCCGGCATGGGCACCGGATCGACGCGCTGACCGTAATAGTCTTTTAAAACATCGTTGACAAAATAATCGCGCCCTTCCACCATGGGCGTTGGGCTTGAATTTTTCCCCGGATAGCGCTGCCAGACGAGCACCTTGTCCACCTTCTGACCGTCTTTGGCAGCCAGATCAACGGCGATGTCGGCGTTTTGCTTGTGGTCCAGCAGTTTGCCGCCCCGGTAATAGGCATCTGCGGTAATGAGAACATTGCTGCCGGAATCGACAATCCGGTCGGCACAGGCCCGGCCGCTGAACCCGCCGAAGACTTCGGAATGAATCACGCCCAGCCGCGCACAGGCGAGCATAGTGATAGGCAGTTCGGCAATCATGGGCATGTGAAGGGTGACGCGGTCGCCGGCTTTCAGTCCGGCAAAATCCTGCAAAAGGGCCGCAAATTCGTTTACCCGCACGAAAAGCTCCTGGTAGGTGACATGTTCGACTTTTTCGTCTTCGGGCTCCGCGACAAAGTGAATGGCGGTCTTATTCTTGTTTTTGGCCAGATGCCGATCCACACAGTTATAGCTGGCATTTATTTTGCCGCCTTTAAACCATTTCCAGCAGGGTGCATCGCTGGTATCCAGGATGGTGTCCCAGTATTCGTACCAGTCGAGCAGATCGGCGTATTCTTTGAAACAGTTCGGAAAGTTGTCCAGGCCGAATCGTTCGTATATACCCGAGTCGGTCATATTGGCCTGGGCAATAAATTGAGTGGAGGGATGATAATATTCTTCTTCACCCCAGTGTACCGCAATTTCAGCTTCAGAAGTTTCGACAACCTCTTTTTCTGCCATAATCTCCCCCTTTCATGGATAATTCTTTGATATGGTATAACCAAAAAGGTATATAAAGGCACTGGATCTTCATGGCGGATGAAATTGGGAATAATATGAATGAACGTAATTTATTTTTTATACAATATTATAAATGTTTTAATATATTCTATAAATTGCTCTATACTTGAAGCCGTATGTTGTACTATAAAATTTTTAGTCTTTTACATCCCTTTGTATCGGTTTGTCAATATGATTTTTGTTCACCCGTAGATTTTGTTTTTTTAGATGCTGTGGGCGGCCTTGCGTCTCATTACAAGATTTTACAACCTGATCTGAGGTTCTGATGCCGCTTCGAGTGCGCCGTTCCGGAAATAATTTACCATACCCGCCGGATCTAAATTGATCTCGCCAATATGTTGCCTGCGCTAAGGCTGGCCGGCTCTAATTTTGTAAATTATTTGCGGCACTCGATACCTGACCCTAAAAGCGGTTATGGCATACAGGCAAATAAATGCCGTCAGACCGGGCAGCGACTGCACGGCATTTTCGAGCCGTTTCGGCTTTCTTGCATTTGTTGGTGGGTATGGTTATAATTTAGAATTATGAGAACGCATAACCAAAAAATCCCGGACCCCAAAGAGTTAGAGAAGGAAATCAGCGAGTTTTTGTCCAAAAAATTCGGCGATAATGTCAAAATCGTTACGCCCGTGGTTTTGCCCCAGGAGGGTGTCATCGATAAAGCCAAAGCACCGCCCCGGCAAAAGAAAACGATCAAATTTGACCTCAAGCCCCAGGAGCTCATCGCCTATCTCGATCAATTCGTCGTTAAACAGGAAAGCGCCAAGGCGATTTTGGCCACAAAAATTTGTACCCATTTTAATCGCATTAAGCGCGCACAGGAAGGCCATGAAAATCTGCGGTCATTAATGGTGGGCCATATTAAAAACAACGTACTGATGATCGGGCCCACGGGTGTGGGCAAAACCTATATTATTAAACTGATCGCCAATAAAATCGGTGTGCCGTTTGTCAAGGGCGATGCCACCAAATTCAGCGAAACCGGTTATGTGGGCGGGGATGTCGAAGACCTGGTAAGAGATCTGGTGCGGGAAGCAGACGATGATATCGAACTGGCCGAACACGGTATCATCTATATCGATGAGATTGATAAAATCGCTTCCAGTCGAAACATTATCGGGGCCGATGTGTCGCGCACCGGCGTGCAACGTGCCCTATTGAAACCCATGGAAGAAACCGAAGTGGATCTCAAGGTGCCCCATGATCCCATCTCCATGATCCAGGAAATTGAAAAATTCCGTAAAACCGGAAAGCGTGAAAAACAATCGGTGAACACTGCCAATATACTTTTTATCATGAGCGGGGCCTTCACGGAGGTGGTGCCGATCATACAAAAGCGGCTTTCCAGGCAGGGAATTGGTTTCGGCGCCAGGATTAAAGGCGCCCAGGAACAAATTGACATTCTCAAGCATATCAAATCCGAAGATTTAATCCAATTTGGTTTTGAATCCGAGTTCGTGGGGCGGCTGCCGGTGCGCGCTGTATTCGATGATTTAACCGAAAACGACCTGTACAAAATCTTAAAAAACCCCAATAACCCCATCATTCTGGGCAAAAAGCTGGATTTTGCAGCTTACGGCATCGAGATCAAGTTTGAAGATGCGGTGCTGCAAATGCTGGCTAAACAGGCGGCCGCTGAAAACACCGGTGCCAGAGGATTGGTCAGTGCCGTAGAAAAAACATTCATAGAGTTCGAAAAACAATTGCCGTCCACGCAAATTAAGAAATTTCCGGCCACTACAGATCTTATCAAAGATCCGGAAAAATCGATCCAGCAACTGACCGCCTCCGCCAAAGACGCCAAAATTGAAGCGGTTTTTGAAAAATTGGCCCGTGAAGAGAGGCAGTGGATCATTCAGTATCTGGAATTGAACAAGAAACATCTGTCAGATAAATACAACCTCACCATGACGCCTTCCAGAATGAATATCGTGGCCCAATTTTATGCTAAAAATGTCAAGGATATCGAAAATGTGGTTAAACACATCAAGTCCCAATACGATGAAATTAAGAAGATAGAACTGTACTTTTTTAAGAATCATGATATTAATATTGTCCTGGAAGAAGATGCGATTGATTTCATCATCGAGCAATTGATCGAAGCACCCATTCACTTGGATGACATATTTAAAAAGGTGAATATAGATTTTGAGCACGGCCTTAAACTGGCCCGTGAAAAAACCGGGCGCAGCCGCTATTTTATAACCCGTCAGGCGCTGCTCGCTCCGGAAGCATTCATCAGCCAGCTGATCCAGAGTGAGTTGGGCTCTGCATCAACCCCAGACTCCAAATAAATCTTTTGTGAGACATCGATAACATGATCGGAATATCCAAGCTTTACTGTGGAACCGTTGAACCTTCCGACGCCCTGAGGTACGGGCGTCAGTCGGGTAAATTGCCGTCGCATCTGCTGCAATTTTCGAAAGACAAGCGGCCGGTGGTCGTCTGGAATGCGACTCGGCGCTGCAATCTCAAATGCGTGCATTGTTATGCCCACGCCAAAGCCATGGCCGAGGACAACGAACTGAGCACCCGGGAGGGCAAGCGACTGATTGATGATCTGGCCGGCTTTGGTGCACCGGTGATCCTTTTTTCCGGCGGCGAGCCATTGGTGCGCAAAGACCTGCCTGAACTAGCAGGCTATGCCGTCGATAAAGGCATGCGGGCGGTGATTTCCACCAACGGCACCCTGATCAAAGCCAAAACGGCCCGGAACTTGAAGCGCATCGGCCTGTCTTACGTCGGCATCAGTCTGGACGGCATGCAGGAGATCAATGATCGCTTCAGAGGCATTAGGGGTGCCTTCCAGTCCGCTCTGGAGGGCATTAGAAATTGCCAAGATGCCGGTATAAAAGTCGGGCTGCGCTTTACAATCAACAAATTCAACGTTGATGAAATCCCCCGCATATTCAACCTGATTGAAGAAATGGATATCCCCCGGGTGTGCTTCTACCACCTGGTTTACGCCGGCCGCGGTACCGAACTGGTCAAGGAAGACTTAACCCATGAAGGGACTCGCTCGGCGGTAGACCTGATTATCGATGAAACCAAACGGCTGCATGATATCGGCAAGCCCAAAGAAGTTTTGACCGTCGACAACCATGCCGATGGGCCCTACCTTTATTTGAGACTGCTCAAAGAAGACCCGCAACGGGCCAAAGAGGTGCTGGAACTGTTGCAGTGGAATGAGGGCAACAACTCCGGACGGGGCATCGGTTGTGTCAGCTGGGATGGAGAGGTTCATCCGGATCAATTCTGGCGCCACTGCAGTCTCGGCAACGTGCGGCAGCGGCCGTTTTCCGAGATCTGGGCCGACCTTTCAAATCCGTTGCTGCAAAAACTTAAAGAAAAGAAAAAGCATGTTAAGGGCCGTTGTGCCACCTGCCGCTGGCTGGATGTTTGCGCCGGCAATTTTCGCGTCCGCGCGGAGGCCACCACCGGCGACCTGTGGGCCCCGGATCCGGCATGTTATTTAACCGATGAAGAGATTGGCCTTAAGCAGGGTCCTAAAATGTAAGGCAACACCCGACAGGTTTTTTTCTTTTTCTTGGTATAAAGCACGAAATTCGAATGTCGAAATTTGAAACAAATCCGAATATCAAATGACAAAAATTCTAAACAAAAGCAGATCCATCGTTTGTATTTTCGCTATATCAATGCTGTTTTGAGCCTTAGGACATTCGGATTTTGAATTTGTTTCGGATTTAGTGCTTCGAATTTTGGATAAATCAATATTTGATATTTTTCGGCCCATTTAAATCAAGTTATGGAAGGACACCATATGTTATTTCCAGACTATCGGCCCAGACGACTGCGGCAAAACGAAGCCCTGCGCCGCATGATCCGTGAAACCCGCCTGTCTGCAGATGATTTTATATTACCGCTGTTTGCGATCAACGGCAGGGACGTTAAAAATCCAATTCCATCCATGCCAGGCCATTTTCAACTGTCGGTCGATCATTTGATCAAAACAGCTGTCTCCGCGGCTGAACTCGGCATCCCGGCCGTGATGCTCTTCGGGATACCGGAAACCAAAGACCCTCTGGGTACCCGCGCTTACGCCGCTGACGGCATTGTCCAGAAAGCCACCCGCGCCTTAAAAGATAAAATGCCGGAATTGGTGGTGATCACCGACGTGTGCCTGTGTCAGTATACCGACCACGGCCATTGCGGGGTGGTGGAGGGGCAAACGATTGACAACGATGCCTCTCTGGACCTTCTGGCCCGCACGGCTCTATCTCACGCGAAAGCCGGCGCTGACATGGTGGCCCCCTCGGACATGATGGACGGCCGTGTTGCTGAAATTCGGGACATCCTGGACGAAAACAACTTCAGTCAGGTGCCAATCATGTCCTATGCCGCCAAATACTGCTCGGCATATTACGGACCGTTTCGCAGTGCCGCAGACTCGGCCCCTCAGTTCGGCGATCGGAGAACCTATCAAATGGATCCGGCCAACGCCCTGGAGGCCATCCGCGAAGTGTCACTGGATATTGAAGAAGGGGCCGATATCATCATGGTTAAACCGGCCCTGGCCTATCTGGATATCATCTGCCGGGTTCGCGAAGAAATCGATCTGCCGGTCGCTGCGTATAATGTCAGCGGTGAATTTTCGATGATAAAAGCCGCCGAAAAAATGGGCTGGATCGACGGCCACAAAGTGATGATGGAGACGCTGACAGCCATCAAACGCGCCGGGGCCGACATGATCCTTACCTATTTTGCCTTAGAAGCAGCTAAAGCGCTAAGGATTTAGAAGCCGAACATGAACGCAGCACACCCGCATTCACATAAACAAAACAAGAAAAACGAACTGCGCCTGGTGGCCTGGGAAACCACACGCAATTGCAATCTGGCCTGCGTGCACTGCCGGGCTTCAGCAACCATGGGCCCTCACGACGGTGAGCTGGGCACTGCCGAAGCCATGCGCCTTTTGGATCAAATTGCAGCGGTCGCCAAACCCATTATTATTCTCACCGGCGGCGAACCCTTGCTGCGCTCGGACATATTCGATATCGCTCGCTATGGGACCGATCTTGGCATGCGCATGGTCATGGCCTTGAACGGGACCCTCATTACCGAAAGCGTGGCCCGCCAACTGGTTGATGCCGGCATTCAGCGCATCAGCGTCAGTCTGGACGGTTCGAGTCCTGAGACCCACGACCGCTTCCGACAGGTCGAAGGTGCTTTTGAGGGCACGCTGCGCGGAATTGAATTGCTGAAAAACGTCGGTATGGAATTTCAAATCAACACCACCATCACCAAAACCAATCTGGATCAGATACCCAGGATACAGGAACTGGCCATCGACCTGGGCGCTGTGGCCCACCATATCTTTCTTCTGGTTCCCACCGGGCGAGGAAAATATATTGTGGATCAGGAAATCGACGCGGCCGAGTATGAAAGTACACTTAACTGGTTTTACGATCAGCGGGAGAAAACGCCGTTGCAGTTGAAAGCGACCTGTGCCCCCCACTATTACCGCATCCTGCGGCAACGGGCCAAAGAAGACGGCTTATCGGTAAGCTTCCAGACCCACGGACTCGATGCAGTCACCCGCGGATGTCTGGGCGGCATCGGTTTCTGTTTCATATCCCACCGGGGCATTGTGCAGCCTTGCGGCTACCTGGATTTAAATTGTGGGGATCTGCGAAAGTCGACTTTTGCCGAAATTTGGAACCATTCGGATATATTTACTAAATTGCGCGATTACGACAAGCTGAAGGGCAAATGCGGACCCTGTGAATACAAACGCGTATGCGGAGGCTGCCGGGCGCGGGCTTATGAGGCCACCGGTGATTTTATGAGAGAAGAGCCCCTTTGCAGTTATCAGCCCCGTTCAAAAAAACAACCTTAATTTAAAGGGCGGAGGATATGAAAATCCAATCGTTGATGATCGAAAACCCCATCACCATAAGACCTAAAGCGTCGGTAGGTGAAGCCATTGAATTAATGAAAGCCAATTCCATCCGGCATCTTCCGGTGGTCAGCGGCGGAAAACGGCTGGAAGGATTCCTGACACTGGCCGATTTAAAACAGGGTTTGATTCCCTCTATGCTGGGTGATGTCTCCCTGGATGATTTGATGATCAAAAATCCGATTACAGTCAGCCCCGATGATGACATCGAATTCGCGGCGCTGCTGATTTACAAGCATAAAATCGGCGGGATGCCGGTGGTTAAAGACGGCCGGTTGGTCGGCATTGTGACTGCAACGGATATGTTGCGGGCGTTTATCGACATGATGGGTATTTTATCAACGACTTCGCGCATTGATGTCGTTCTGGGAGAGCAGCCGACTGCCTTCAAAAAAGCGATGCAAATTATCAATGACCATGGCGGTGATATCATCAATGTCAGCATGACGACCCAGCAGAAAGGCAAGCGTGTTTATTATTTCCGCCTGTCCGCCTGCAAAACCGGTGTCATTAAAAAGGCTTTAGAAAAAGAACACTTCCATGTTTTAGCGGCAATGGATTAGGCCCGCCATTCGCCAGCTGAAAAACCTGCAACCAGCCAAAGCGAAAACCGTTCGTTTTCGTTCTCTCCTGTTTTTTTCAAAGGGTATATTTTTGGGCCTCGCGCCATTTACGCTCGATTTCTCTGGCAATGGCCGACTTGACGTCGATGCATTCGATAACGCTAATCGGTTTGCTTTCGACGGTATCCAGTGATGAACTGGCCATCCAGCAGCGCCCGTTAAAGAAAATGTAGCGATCGTGAACCATGACATGACGCCGAATTTCAACATCCGGGTGGTTGGAGCAAAAATTTCGTAAAATCGTATCGAAATCGGCGACCAACGCCTGTGACTCCCGGCTGGTCAACAATCGCAGGGGATGATGAACATTTTTAATGCATTCAAATGTCGTTTGGCCGAAACGGCTATCCACCAGGGTAACCGCCGTCTGGGCGGCACTGAAAAATTTGACGGCATCCGATATGGCCTTGAGGCGATAATTCTGGGCCTCTGCAATTTGAACCGGCTTTTTATTTTGGGCCAGCAGGAGCTGCAGCTTTTTTAACTGGGGCTTCATCTGCTCGTCAAAAACATTGCTCTCCCAGGTTGAATTTAGAATCCGCTGGTCACAACGCTGAACCAGATCCTGAAGCAATTTTGCCAGCAACTGTTGGTGTCCGTAATCGTTATGACTCATCAGATTGTTGGCCAGTTTGACATAATTAAGATTGACCCCAAGATAGTCGACATCGACATTGAACTGGTTGCAAAGCTCTTCGAGTTCATAATTTCCGTAATATTCTTTTATAGCATCTGTAAGAATTTCAAGTGCTTTCGTACTCATGGCAGACATCCCTCCAAATACGTTAGCGGCTTTGGGCCGGCCGCGCATGCCTGAATCTACCCGCTGATCATATTATCGGCACGTTGCAGCAGATACTTAACATTTTTATTTTAATACAAATACTTAACTTCTGACTTAAGGTGCAACATCCGATGGCAGAAAGGGCTTTATCGTCAGGCGATTTCCGTCAGTTTTGAATAAAATGGCTCCGTTTCGGTCGGTACGAAATATACGGCATCCGATACTTTCATAGGCATCCAGTACCGTTGCGTGTGGAAATCGAAATCGGTTTTTCCAGCCGGCGGAGATCACCGCGACATCCGGCTCAACTTTTGATAAAAAAGGTTGGCTGCTTGAACTCCGGCTGCCGTGATGCGGAACCAGCAGGACATCGCAGGCCAGATCCGCACCGGCAAGACTCACCAGCTCTCTTTCGGCTTCGGCGGTGATGTCACCGGGAAACAGGAATGAAATTCGACCAAAGGATACTTTGACAACCAGTGAGTTATTGTTCGAATTGCGCCATTTTTGATCTGCTTTACGGACCAGAAAATCGTCGGGAGGATACAAAAAACAAAATTCCACTCCGTTGATCAGCTGCTTGCGCGGCATGATCTGAAAATTTGGCTGGCTGACCTGTTTTTGGGAAATAATATTTTGCAGGCGCCTGTAACCCAGCGTGTTCCGGGTCTCATTGTTGGACCAGATCGTCTTGACATTGAAATGCCGGGCAATAAAAATAAGGCCGTTGAGATGATCGCTGTTGGGATGGGAAAGCACCAGGGTATCAATGGTGCGGATCTTCTTGCGCCACAAAAAGGGGGCGATCACCCGGGCCCCGATGTCAAAGGCACTGTTATCTGAATAACCACCGCCGTCAATCAATGCGGTATATCCGCCGGGCAGCTCCAGAAGCGATGAACTGCCCTGACCCACGTCAATGCAGGTCACCCGCAGGTCGGTATTCAGGTGGCGCCGGACAATCCAGTACCCCGCATCCGCCAGCAGCGCTAAAACAACTAGGCCGATAATGGCCCCTGTCTTTGTGGCAGGTTTCGCCATCAACCAACGGTGTTTCGCTGCCACCCGCTTCCAAAACCGGTGCTGAGCGAGTCTGCCGGGAAACTTTAAGCCCTCTGACGAGCCCGGGGCATAATCCTGTTGCGAGTTTGAAAGACCGCGATCATCCGCCGGGACCTTTCGGGTTTTCAGCCAGCCAAGCACCACCCAGCCCAGCACATAATAGCTCACCATCTCAAACAGGCTGGGAGTAATGGTTTTGACCGCCGCAAAGGGCAGATCGGCAAGATATTTTACGACAACCAGCACGTAATCCAGCACATATATGCAGATTTGAACACAGCCGGAGGCCATAAGGCTGCTGAGGGGATAAATGAAAAGGGCCAGGAGCCCGCAAGGGATGACGACAAATCCCGCCAGCGGAACAACCACAAAATTGGCAATGAGTCCAATCAGCGATATCTGGTTAAAATAAAACATCACCGCCGGCAGGGTCCCGCAAATTGCCAGCAAAGACACCAATAAAAATCCAAATACCTTATGGCGCAGTTGACTGCTGAACCCGATTTTGATTGCTTGCCTGTCGGCCGCCAACATCGGCTGCAGGCAGGATAAACCGTAAAGAATCGACAATACCGCCAGGAATGAAAGCTGAAAAGAAATTGAAAAAAGCGCAGGCGGAAATAAAATCAGGATAATAAAGGCGGCCAGCGCCAGGGTGTTAAGGGTTTCATGCTCGCGTTCAAACAGAAACGTCAGCAGAAAAGCGCCGACCATGATCAACGCCCGCTGGGTTGAAGGCGACATCCCGGAAACTAGTCCGTAGATGCAGATCGGAACCAGTGATAAAACGGCCGCCCCCTTGCGCGTCCATGCCCGCCAGAGAAACGGCCGCACAAAACCCAGCAGCTTATGAAAAAGGTAAAAGGCCACCATGGCCACGATACCGATATGAAGCCCCGAAATTGCAAGGATATGGCCCACTCCGGCCCGATTGAACTGATCGCGGACTTCTGAGGAGATGGCCGTACGATCACCGATAATCAGCGCTTTAAGAACATCGGCGGAGGGTCCCCGGCCGGCATTTTCAATTAAAACCGCCAGGGCCCGTCGGGCATCGGTGAGATTTGGTGCCGTTTCATTGGAAGATTCTCTGTGGACCACCTGCAACCGGCTGCCCTGGGTGTAGGCGGTGCGCCATATGCCCTTGAAAGCCATATAGCGGCGGTAGTTGAATCCGCCCGGGTTGTTGAAGCTTCGGATCTGCCGCAGGCGGCCGTGAAACACCACCCGATCCCCTCTGGCAAAACTCGGGCCCTGGCCGCTTGCGGTCACCTGAATCCTGCCAGTAACCCGATATGACGCTTTCCTGTTCCTGAGCGTCTCAGCGCATAAAACAAACTTTTTTAGATAACCCGATTCAACCGGATGGGAGTCCACCACACCGGTTATCTGCCAGCGGGTTTCATCTGAAAAATTTTGAATGTGATCGGCGGAAAAATGGGGGGCGACCCAGGGCTGAATGGAAGCATAGCCCAGAGCAAGGTATAGAATAATTGGGATCCGACCGGCGGTCTGTTTACGAATGAAATGGATGCCGACAAATGCGGCGCTGCAAAAACAGATGACCAGCGCGCCGATGAAATATCCGGGAAATTGACTCCCCAAAGCGATACCGCCGATAAGCGATATCACAAGCGCCGCAATGGGTCTTGAGTAGCAATGGTTGACCATTTGTCAAAAGGTTGCTGGAAGTGGTTTCAAAACCCCATCTAAGGCTCGATGGCTGCGTTGCAGGCCTCCGGTAAATGCTCACATACTAATGTATGCTGCGCTTTACCGATCGGCCTGACGCCTTGCCATTGAACCTGATCTGAAATTTTGAAACCACTTCTGGTAAGCCGGCCGCTCTATTTCACGCGCCGCATGGCAGCTCCCAGCTCGCAGAACTTCTTTTCGATGGCTTCATAACCCCGGTCCAGATGATAGACGCGATTAACTTCGGTCTGACCTTGCGCCACCAGCCCGGCCAGGATCAAACAAGCGCTGGCTCTAAGGTCTGTGGCCATCACAGGAGCAGCGGACAGTCCGGCGACACCCTTAACCATGGCGGTATTGCCTGAAATTTTAATGTCCGCCCCCATGCGCTTTAATTCGCTGACATGGATAAAGCGGTTTTCAAATATCGTTTCAGAGATGATGCTGGTGCCGTTGGCGACACTCATCAGTACCATGAATTGGGCCTGCATATCTGTTGGAAAGCCTGGATACGGCTGGGTTTTCACATCAACGCTGATGATTTCATCATTGCCCTGAATCTGGATAATTTTTTCATCGATCCGGATTGAGACACCGGCACGCTTCAGCTTATCGATGCAGGCACCCACATGGTCCGGCTCGCAATCCACCAGGGTAACGTCTCCGCGAGTCAGGGCCGCGGCAATCATAAATGTGCCGGTTTCGATTCGATCCGGAATGATTTTCACGGATACCGGCCGCAATGACGTTACGCCTTTTATTGTAATTGTAGCCGTTCCGGCTCCCTGAATATCAGCCCCCATTTGATTGAGCACCTCGGCCAGGGCCACAACTTCGGGCTCCCGGGCCGCACTGCGCAAAATGGTGGTGCCTTCGGCCAGAACGGCAGCCATCATCAGGTTTTCTGTACCCGTAACGGTTACGGTATCAAAGTAAATGTCAGCGCCTTTCAGCTTTTTGGCTTTTGCCCGGACATACCCGTGTTCCAGTTTGATGTCGGCCCCGAGCTGAGCCAGGCCTTTCAGGTGAAGGTTAATCGGACGCGCGCCGATGGCACATCCGCCGGGAAGAGAGACCCTGGCCTTTTGCAGACGGGCAAGCATGGGTCCCAGAACGAGTATGGAGGCCCGCATCTTTCGCACCAGGTCATAAGGCGCCTCGTAGCTAAGAATGCGCCCCGTATCAACATGAACCGTATCGCCATGCGCTTCAGCCCTGGCTCCCAGGTTGCAAAGCAGCAGCTTGATGCTCTCGACATCTTTTAAATCGGGGACGTTTGAATAGGTACTGGATCCTTCGGTTAACAGCGAAGAGACCAAAATCGGCAGCGCCGCATTTTTGGCGCCGCTGATGCGCACCTGCCCTTTTAGCGAACGTCCGCCTTCAACGATAATCCTGTCCATTTAAACTCCTGATCCGGCCCAGGCTTGAGCTAAACAGTTGCTTTACCACGAAGATCACAAAGGTCACAAAGCAACATAATATTGGAAATTATCTTAAGGGCATTCGTGAACTTCGTGCCCTTCGTGGTGAAAATCCTGCTTTCAAATCATTAAATCACAAAGAAAAGCAATTTTAAGATCAATTTTAAATAGCCTTTATGACCCTGGTCTTAAGCCTTGCTGTCTTGGCGGAATTAATATCAGACGTATAATATGATTATTTGCTATTGATCAAACAAAAAAGCGCTTCCCGGGAGAAAATGGGAGAAGCGCTTGCAGAAATTGATCGATTCTCTGCGATCAGTGGTGAGTGCCTTTGCCTTTGGCGGAATCCAGAGCGGCTTTAATAACACAATAGGTTATCCCTAAACCGAGTACGCTTAATGCGTACCAGAGCCCTCCATGAAACACCAGATGTCCTGCATCCCAAATCCATTCAAAGTTAAACGGAAACATGCATTTCCTCCATTTTTTAATTTGGTGATCTGTCAGCGAACTGAAACCAAAGAGTGTTTAAACCACGAAGATCACGAAGCATTCAAAACAAAGCGCGATCATATATTGCCAAACCTTTGTAAACTTCGTGTCCTTCGTGGTTAGAAAAATCTCCTTTTAGCGTACTCAGCTTCGGGTAAGAACATACACCTTGCACATTTATGACTATGATTCTGCCGGGCTCAATTCCGGCTCGGGCCCGCTACCTCCGGGTTGCGCCTCGGCTTCAGCAGCCTCAGCCGCAGTGCCGGGCTCATCAATTGGGTTTAATTCCCGTTCCTGCGGGAAAATGGGCAGATAGCGATACGAGACGGAGATCAGAATAATGCCGTAAGCCACCGGCAAAATGGTGGTGGCGATTTCCTGCCAGCTTGGCAAATAGGCAAACCAATTTTCGAACGGCAGTACCGGAATCGCCAGGACCTGCAGCACCATTACCCAGCGGTTCAAACACACCCCGAGCACCCCCAGAAACACGGCCAGCCAGAGAAATGACTGGGTTTGGCGAAGTTTGGGTGTAATCAAAATCAGGGCCGGCAGAACCCCGCAGACGCCGAGTTCGGCAATTAAAATCCAGATGCCATAGGCCGAACCCGGGTTGCTGCTATAAAAATCCCAGAAGGTAAAACCTTTAGACGGCGCCGTCACGCTGGCCCAGTAAACGGTATCAATGATCTTGGCAATAATATAGAAAAATATCATCCAGCCTGATATTTTGGCCAGAAGATCGATGACATTGTCTTTGACCAATTTCTTGCGTGTGATGGTTTCTGTTATTTTGGTAATAAAAATGGTAAAGCACGGTCCGAAGGCGGCAGCGGACCAGGTGAACAGAAAAAATGTCCAGGGCCAGACCAGTACCCCTTCCCGGAAGCCAAAGGGCCGCCCGAACAGAACGCCGGGCACCCCGCCCAGGGATCCTTGATGAAAAAAGGACAGAAACACACCGGTGGCGGCAAACACGGCCATGATTTCATGCATATTATGGCTCAGGTTATGAAAAAACGGTATTTTGTCCAGCTTGCGGTTTTCCAGCACCATGGGAATATACTCGATGGTCAGCACCCCGAAATAACAGGTCAGACAAAACGCCACTTCAGTCAGCATGGAGTGAACATTGGCGTGCCAGAAGATAAACCATCCCCGCAAAGGCTGTCCGATATCGAAACCCAGGATCATCAGGGCCGAGCTGTAACAGATAAATCCGATCAGCACGGCGTAATTGATGATGCTTTTCAGTTCATCTTTACCGACAATATATCGCAAAAAACCGGTGAAAAAAGCGCCGCCACCCAGGGCGATGACGGCAAGGTCGGCCCAGATCCACAGGGCAAATCCATAGGCGTTGTTCATGTTTGTCTGGTTAAGCCCTTTGATGTAAACCAGCAGCATCGCAAAACCGCCCCAGGCTAAAACCGCACCGTTTGCGCCGATCCACAGGGCAAACTGCCAAATTGGACAGCGTTTAACTCCTTTGGGAATTAAGGCAGAATCCATAAGTTCCGTGCTCCTAGATTGACGTGAATATTAAAAATGAACAAGGGTATACGAATTAGCTGTGCGCCTTGGTTTTAAATTCAGCTTTCAGATAATTGTCGCCGGCCCTGCGAACCCACTCCCGGCTGGACAGATAATAAATTTTCGGGTTGGTGCCCAGGCGCTCCAGAAGACGGAAGGCCAAGGGATTATTGGACCGGCCTTCATGCCGCGGATCCGGTAGCGCCAGTTGATGGACCGCATGTTCTGGATTGTTCAAATCACCGAAGGTGATGGCACCGGCCGGACAGGCCTGGGTGCAAGCGGTCTGATATTCATCTTCTTCGATCTCCCGCCGGCCCTCCAGAAAGGCCTGGTCTTTGGCCGCCTGATAGCGCTGGATACAGAAGCTGCATTTTTCGACAACCCCACGCATGCGGACCGATACCCCCGGATTGAGCATCTGTTCCATGCCATCGGGCCAGATTGGATCCCACCAGTTAAACTGGCGGACATGGTAAGGACAGGCTGCCATACAATACCGACACCCAAAACAGCGTGGATAAATCTGGCTGACGATGCCCGTGGCCATATCATAGTCGGTCGCCGTCGCCGGGCAAACCGACACACAGGGGGAGTGCCCATGATGCCCTTCGCAATGCTGGCACGGCCGGGGAAGAAAACATTCCTCATAGTCCGGAAAGGGCTTCCCGTTGTTTAGCCGGTATACATGCATCCAGGAAATGCTGAGCATCTTATCGGTATCATCCTCACGAAATGGAATGTTGTTTTCCGCATAACAAGCAACCATGCAAGCACCGCAACCGGTACACTTGTCCAGATCGATAACCATTCCAAATTTCTTGGCATTTTTCTTTTCCATCAGCACCTCATTAAATCGGCGGGCAATTAGGCTTTGCTGAGCTTGGCCCGGATGCCCCAGGCCGCATCATGACCGGAGGCCGGGTCCTCTACCGGACTGCTGAACTGGTTGTAACTGAGACCCCTGCCCGCCAGAAATCTGTTGTCGCTCGCATGGCCCAGGCCCCGGGGAATGGCGATAATACCGGGCATAATGCCTTCGGTCAGATGCACTTTGACCCGGGCATTGCCCCTGAGGGTTGTGAGGCTGGCGTACTTTCCTTCCGAAAGCCCCAGCGGTTGGGCCGTAGCCGGGTTGATTTCCAGCAGAACGTCGTTACTCTTCAAAATCGTGTCTTCAAGGGCTTTTACAAGAAAGGGCGGTGATGCGATATAATCACTGGTTAGCCTCATCGTGTCATAGGGTACCAAGACCAGTGGATAGAGAGATTCATCGCCTTCGATTTTTGCCGGATGATATTCGGCCAGCGTGTTGATTTCGTTATTGGTAAATTCGAATTTGGCCGATGCGGTCTCGAAGGCGTCCGCCCAATCCGCTCCGCTAAATTCGTCATCGAGCCAGTAGCCCGTTTCAACCAGGCCATCCCATTTGTCGCCCAAGGTTTCTTCCAGACAGGTGGCATAATCGTCCCAGGGAAAGGCCGCAGCAATGTTGTGGCCCAGCTCTTTGGCCAGTTGGATGATAAAATCGCCGGTATGGCGGGTATTGTACAGCGGTTCAATAGCCGGCTTTGCCAGCCCGATGATGGGCTGGGGAAAGCCCCGGGCCGCCGGAACATCCTGGTAACGCTCCAGAAACACATGGTTTGGCAGCACCAGATCGGCCAGTGCAGTGGTTTCATCCATATAGGAAGAAAAACTAACGACCAACGGAATCTTTTCAAACGCTTTTTTCACCGATTCGGTATCCGGCAGCGTGTACACCGGATTGGCATCATAAACAAAGAGCACGTCAACGGCGGGTTCAGCGCTGGCGTTGATAACTTTCGGCAGGCGATGTAAT
>Ga0209742_10000212_pt1 | contig 33105 bp, 28 predicted proteins | sample DeeMarSeWOR38_10_FD_187462 | JGI IMG/M metagenome (GOLD analysis project Ga0209742, IMG submission 187462) | Marine sediment microbial communities from White Oak River estuary, North Carolina - WOR-3-8_10 (SPAdes) (version 2) | ecosystem: Environmental > Aquatic > Marine > Intertidal zone >...
AGTTCATTTCATACCATCGATAACAAAGGTCGCCTGATCATACCGGCCCGATTTCGGGAGTTTATCAAGTCGAAGGACGGTGACGGGGTAATGATCTCACGCATGGACAACTGCCTGGTTGCCTATCCGTTTAAGGATTGGCGAAATTTAGAAAACAAGATCCTGTCGCTGGCTGAGACCAGCGAGAACATGCGCCGGTTCAGACGGGTGTTCATCGGGGGGGCTTTTGAATGCAGCTGCGACAAGCAGGACCGCATCCTCATCCCGCAGAGCTTGAGGCAGTATGCGGATCTGGACAAAGAAATCGTGCTGGTCGGCGTCCTCGAACATTTTGAAATCTGGGCCCGTCAGAAGTGGGAGCAGGAAAATACCGAATTGGAAAAAGATTTTAAAAAGGAGGAGGTCAGAAACGAAATTGCCAAATTAGGACTCTAAATCTATGGCGTACCGACACATCCCTGTGATGCTCAACGAAACCATCCATTATTTGAACTGCCGGCCGGGAAAAACCTATACAGACTGTACGCTGGGTGGATCGGGTCATGCCAGAGCCATTTGTGAGCGGATTCAGCCGGACGGCCTGTTCATCGGAATCGACCAGGATATCGACGCCATCACCAATGCCAAAGAAGCGCTGCAACCCTATTCTTCAAATATCCACCTTTTTCACGGCAATTTCATCAATCTACCTCAATTTTTAGCCCAGATAAAAATCGATGCGGTGGACGGAATCCTGCTCGATCTGGGGCTGTCGCTGCACCAGCTTGAAAACAGCGGCAGAGGCTTTAGCTTCAATAAGGACGAGCCGCTCGATATGCGGATGGACAAGCGATCCGCAACCCGGGCCGGCGATCTGGTCAACAATTTGGCAGAGGATGCGCTTCGCAAAATCTTTAAAAACTTTGGTGAGGAGCGCTGGTCGAAGCAGATTGCCCGCGGCATTGTTAAAAACCGCCGGCAAAAGAAAATCCAGACCAGCCGGCAGCTGGCTGAAATTGTGCGCAGCGCGATTCCCCGTGGCGCCCCACGGGAGCAACACCTCCATCCGGCAACACGAGTTTTTATGGCACTGCGAATCGCGGTGAATAAAGAACTTGAAGCACTCGACCGATTCATGGCCGGGGTGTCTGACTGGTTGAACCCTGAAGGCCGCCTTTGTGTGCTGTCGTTTCATTCGCTGGAAGATCGCATTGTCAAGCAACGCATCAAAGCAATGGAAAAAGGCTGCATCTGTCCGCCGAAATTGCCTGAATGCGCCTGCGGCCAAAAAAAGGTGATGCGTTCGCTGACAAAAAAGGTGGTGCGACCGGGCGATGATGAAGTGGCGAACAATCCTATGGCCCGCAGCACCCGTCTGAGAGCGGCGGAGAAATTGTGACCCACGGGGTAATAGGACACAGATTTACGCAGATAAACACAGGTAAAAAAAAATCAATCTGTGAAAATCTGTGCAGATCTGTGTCCCATAAAAAAATCATCGGATTATGCAAATTGATATAGGACGCAGATGAAGACGGATAAAATAAAAAATTTATTCGAAATTTTTTACAGGTCTGTGTTCCCCAAAAGGACAACCGATATGGCACCATTCGATAGGATCGTTTATCTGTTGCAGTTCATTTTATTAATCATTTTGGTCGTGTTTGCCTGGGCGATATGAAAGGCGCCGTTACCGGTAAAGCTGATGAAAAGTAAACGAAGAAAGAAGCGCAATCCCAAAATGCTGGCGGCATGCCTTATTTTTATGGGCCTTTTTATCGCTGAACTCCTTGTTTATACATGGAGCCGTGTTCAATGCATCCAGGTCCGATACGAAATCTCCGAACTGGCCGCCGATCAGCAACGGTTGGTGATGTTGCAGGAGAACCTGAAAATTGAACTGGCGCGTCTAAAAGCGCCCCAGCGGATCGCCAGTATCGCCAAGCAGCAACTGGGGCTGGTTGCACCGACAAGCAAACAGCTCATCGTCATACCCTGAGCCGGATAGATAGGTGGGAAAATGGATTTACCACGAAAACACAAAAACTTTAAAGCACGAAATTCTTCTTACTCTTTTTTTCGTGTTTAGTTCTTTGGTGCTTTCGTGGCTAAAAAAAATTACGGTCACGAAAACCTGTTAAGCGGCAAAAATTCTCTTATGATGATCGGAAAATATATAAAATTTCGCGTTTTCCTGGTCGGCTTTGCCTTCATGGTTCTGTTCACGGTGATCGGCGCTAAAGCCGTGTATCTGCAGGTCTACCGCAGCCCCTGGCTGGCTCAGAAAGCCTCAAACCAGTACGAACAATCTCTTCAGTCAAGCGGCAAGCGCGGCACCGTGTATGACCGCAATTTAAGGGAAATGGCTGTCACGATCGATGTAACCTCGATAGCGGCCCGGCCGTCTATAGTCAAGAGCCCCCAGAAGGCATCTGCGGCCCTGGCAAAGATTTTAAAATCCGATCGTCGCCAGATATTGAAGAAACTCAAATCCAAAGAGCCGTTTGTCTGGATTAAGCGCCAGGCAAGCCCAAAGGAAACCGTGGCGGTAAAATCACTGGATCTGGACGGCATCGAGTTTGTACCTGAACGCAACCGTTTCTATCCAAATAAAATGCTGGCATCGCAGGCTGTCGGATTCACGGGACTTGACGGTTACGGACTGGAAGGAATCGAATTTTCATATGATCGTTATTTGCGCGGATCCGCCGGCAACCACAAGGTTTTCAAAGATGCGTTGGGCCAGGTGTTCGATGAGGAGCAAAAAACAGCGCGCCACACAGATGGTCATAACATCATTTTAACCATCGACCACGCCGTTCAATATATCGCCGAAAGCGCTCTGCAGGAAGCGGTGCAGGAATATTCCGCCCGGTCAGCGATGGCCATTGTCATGGAACCCCACACCGGTGCGATTCTGGCCATGGCGCAGGTCCCGTTTTTTAATCCCAATTCCTACACGGATTTTAACAAAGAACGATGGCGCAACCGCGCCATCACCGACCCGTTTGAGCCGGGCTCTACCATGAAAATATTTAGTGCGGCAGCGGCCATCGAATCGGGCAATATAAGAGCCCACGATATCTTTTACTGTGAAAACGGCGCCTATAAAATCGGTCAAAATGTGGTTCATGACATCAAAAAGCACGGCTGGCTGTCTTTACAGCAAATTATTAAATATTCAAGTAATATCGGGGCGGTGAAGCTCAGTGAAAAGATCGGTGCCAAGCAGCTTTATGGGACTTTTCGCAAATTCGGTTTCGGCGCCAAAACGGAAATCGACTCTCCCGGCGAGACCGCCGGCAGTCTGGCCCATTACAAGGGCTGGACGTCGGTGGATACCGGTGCAATTGCATTTGGCTACGGCATATCGGTGTCGGCCATTCAGCTTGTCACAGCGGCTTCAGCCATTGCCAACGATGGGATTTTAATGAAGCCGTTCGTTGTGCAGGCCATCACCGATCAAAACGGCGAACCGCTGAAACAGTTTCAGCCGCAGGCCGTCCGAAGGGTCATCACAGAGAAAACGGCCCGCACAGTGAAGGCCATAATGAAAACGGTCACCACTGAAGGCGGCACCGGCGTGAATGCCGCCCTTGATGGGTATACCGTTGGCGGCAAGACGGGCACGGCCCGCAAACTGGATGAGAGCGGAACCTACTCGAACACGCGGCACATTGCCTCTTTCGTCGGGTTTACGCCGGCCGACAATCCGGCGTTGGCAATTCTGGTAGTCATTGACGAGCCGAAGGGACAACATTACGGCGGGACGGTGGCCGCGCCGGTATTTCAGCGGATCGCCCGCGAAGCACTGAATTATCTCAACATCCCGCCCCAGAACGGAATGAAACGTTTTGCGACTTCCCGCGGGATCGAGGCCAGAGGGTGAAACTGTCGCATCTAATTGAGGCTGCCAAACCGCTAGCAGTTAACGGTAAAGGATCGGGCACAAAAGATCCGGAGATTCGATCGATTCATTATCGAGCCCAGGACGTTCAGCCCGGCGGATTGTTTGTCGCTATCGTCGGCCATGCAGCCGACGGTCACGATTACATTGACGATGCGATTGAAAGAGGTGCCATCGCGGTTGTCGCGCAGAAAGCAATTAAAAGCACGACGCTGAGCATTCGGGTTGCCGACACAAGGCGGGCACTGGCTGATATCGCCGCCTGCTTCTTCGACTGCCCATCCGAGCAGATGACGGTTATCGGCATTACCGGCACCAACGGCAAGACCACCACCGCATATCTGGTTGAAAGCATTCTGCAGCAGGCCGGATATGAGGTTGGCGTCATCGGAACCATTAACTATCGATATGCGGGCAGCGCTTTCAATAATCCGATAACCACGCCTGAGTCGCTGGATCTTCAGCGCATTTTAGCGGACATGCTGCGATCAGGCATCAGCCATGTCGTCATGGAGGCTTCATCCCATGCCATTGACCTGCATCGCATTCGAAACTGCTGGTTCGACGTCGCGGTGTTTATCAACCTGAGTCAGGACCATCTCGATTTCCATGGAGACATGCAATCCTACTGGGCCAGCAAAAAAAGGCTTTTTACCGAATATCTGGTCGCGGGTCCCAAAAGCGGACATGCAGTGGCCGTGGTTAATTGTAACAACAAAAACGGCAGCGAGCTGACTGAAGTCCTGAAAGTTCCGGTCATCAGGACCGGCTCAAAGCCCGACAATACCGTTTGCGCCTTAAAGGCACAATGCGACCAGAACGGCATTGATGCAAAAATAGCAACACCGGGCGGAGAATTTAATCTTAAATCCCCTCTGGTCGGTTTACACAATCTGGAAAATATCCTGTGCGCGGTCGGGGTGGGAACCGCTCTCAATCTGCCGGTGGCAAAGCTGAGATCCGGAATCGAAGCCGTTTCCGTCATACCGGGCCGTCTGGAGCATATCGAAAACAGTGCCGGCCGCTTTGTGTATGTGGATTATGCCCATACACCCGACGCACTGGAAAATGTCATTCAGGCCCTGGGCGCCGTCAGGGAAGGCAAATTGATCTGCGTGTTTGGCTGCGGCGGCGACAGAGACATGAAAAAGCGGCCGCTCATGGGAGAGATCGCTGCGCGGCTCTGCGATCTGGCGGTGGTGACTTCGGACAATCCGCGCACAGAAGACCCCCAAGCGATTATTGATCAAATTATAGAAGGCGCCCGCAAGGCAAACAGCTGTCACTATGCGGCGGCTGCTTTAAAGAACGGTTTTAAGGAAAAGGGCTATGTCGTTGAAGCCGACCGGCAGCGGGCCATTCAGCTGGGAATTCAGGTTTCAGAGCCCGGCGACACGGTACTCATTGCTGGAAAGGGTCATGAGACCTATCAAATTCTGGGGACTTCAGCCATTGATTTTGATGACAGGGAAGAAGCCAGAAAAGCGTTGCGCGCTGTCAGTCGTCCGTAGTCAGTGAGTCAAATGGCCACAGGCCATCGACGCCTAATAATAGCGAAATGAAATGGGGTTGAACCGATTTCCATGAATATATCGCCAGATATCAGCAACGGACAATTTTTGCCATGGACATTATCTGAAATCCTGAAAGCCACAGGCGGTGAGCTGTTGTGCGGGAACAAGACGCAGACGTTTGAAAAAGTTAGCATAGATTCGCGCAACATATCTCCTAACGATCTGTTTGTGGCCATTGTCGGAGAGGTTCATGACGGCCATACGTTTACAAACGATGTGGTCCAAGCGGGTGTCAGCGGGCTGATCGTGGCTAAAGAAAAAACAAGAGAACTGCCGATCGCTGAATGGCAGGCGCGCCGCATTATCTGTGTGGCTGTGGCCGATACGGTCCGCGCCCTGGGCGATCTGGCAGCTTTTCACCGTTCAAGAAACGATGCGGCGGTGATTGCGATCACGGGCTCAAACGGCAAAACCACCACCCGTCAGATGACCGCTGCCGTCGTGGCTCAAAAATTTAGCACCCTTTCAACGATCGGAAATTACAACAATCAGATCGGTGTGCCTCTGACACTGCTCAGATTAAGACCCGCCCACGCGTGGGCGGTCGTCGAGTTGGGCACCAACAGCCCCGGCGAAATCGCCCGGCTGGCGGAGATTTGTTCGCCGGATATCGGGGTGATTACCAATATCGGCCCGGCACACCTCGCAGGACTGGGCTCATTGGATGGGGTTATGCATGAAAAGGGACAGCTGATCGATCATGTCAAAGCCGGGGGCAAAGCCGTTCTGAATGCCGATGACCGCAGAGTATCTAAAATCGCCCGCAGCACTGAAAAAGAGGTGCTCTCATTTGGCCTGTCCAAAAACGCCGGGATTCGGGCCAGTGCGGTGCAGGAAAAGGTTGCCGGCATTTCCTTCAGCCTGGACCTGCCCGGCGAGAGCCTGACCGTTGACCTGAAAGTTCCCGGACAGTTTATGGTTCTGAATGCGCTGGCTGCAGCAGCTGTAGGGCATTTGCTGGAGTTGTCGGCTGCAGAAATAAAAGCGGGTTTAGAAACATTCAAACCGGACTGGGGCCGCATGAACATGTTTCAAACGCCAAACGGCATTCACATTATCGATGATACTTACAATGCCAATCCGGATTCGATGCAGGCGGCGATTACAGCGCTTAAGTCCTTGCGCGCCAATAATCGAAGCCTATTTGTCGCCGGAGATATGCTGGAGCTCGGTGCCCGCAGCGAGTCACTGCACAGGCAGGTTGGCGCATGGGCCGCCGTGGCCGATATCGACAAACTATTTATTACCGGCGAGTATGCCAGCGCAGTTGCCTCAGGCGCTGTGGATGCCAGGATGAAACCTGAAGCTATTTTTAAGGGGTCCCGGGACGAAATCCTGGAGGCGCTGAAAGCTTCTCTGCGGCCCGGCGACTGGATTCTTGTTAAGGGCTCCCGCGGCGCTCGCATGGACATCATCGTCGAAGGTCTTAAACGCTGGGCAGGGGTTAAAGGGGACTGAGTACAATGCACCGAGAGAACATGCTTTTGATTAGGAAACTCAATTTAATTTTTTTCTATCTGTGCTCTCAGTGCCTCTGTGGTGAAACGAATATAACGGTAAGGCTGCTGCCTGCCCGCCATCGCTGTTGACAGTCCCGCTCTCAAGCATACGCAGACAGCGGCGGACGGGCGAGGCGGGCGGGTAAGCACCTTTAAGGAAAGTGCCTAAAATGCCTAAAGTTGGGAGTGCCTATAATTATGGCATACTGTCTATTTTTGATGAAAGGATTCCTTAACTTTAGATCACTTTAGCGCACTTTAACCTTGTTGAATAATTCATAACTAGTAACGAACGCATTTTTACGAATAACCCATAACGGATAACCTATAACCAAACGATGCTATACCACCTGCTATATCCGCTTCATACGACGTTTTCGGTCTTTAATGTATTTCGCTACATTACGTTCCGGACCATTTATGCCAGTCTGACGGCATTTTTCATCTGTTTTCTGATCGGCCCGTGGATCATTCGCCGGCTCAGCGGAATGCAGGTGGGGCAATACATTCGTGACGATGGCCCTGAGAGCCATATGTCAAAAGCCGGCACACCTACCATGGGCGGTCTGTTGATTGTATTTTCGGTCGTGGGGTCAACACTTTTGTGGAGTGATCTGACCAACTACTTTGTATGGATCATGGTCTTTGTCGTGATCGGTTATGGTCTGGTTGGCTTTGTCGATGACTATCTCATGCAAGTCAAAAAACGCAGCAAAGGGCTTTCGGTACGTCATAAGTTTATCCTGCAATTCGGCCTGGCACTCATCACCGGCTGCCTGGTTTATGCCAGCCCGGATTTTTCCACCCAGGTCACCATACCGCTTTTTAAGAAGCTCTCACCGGACCTGGGTTGGGGCTATATCTTTTTTGCGGCGATCGTCATTGTGGCCGCTTCCAATGCCGTCAACCTGACTGACGGCCTGGACGGCCTTGCCATCGGTCCGGTGATCATTGCCGCCACCGCGTATATGATCTTCGCCTACGTCGCCGGGCATATCAAAATAGCCGACTACCTGCAGATAAATTATGTGGCCGGAAGCGGTGAGGTGGCCATTTTTTGCGGGGTCCTGGCCGGAGCCGGCATGGGCTTTTTGTGGTTCAATGCCTACCCGGCGCAAATATTTATGGGAGATGTCGGATCCCTTTCACTGGGCGCGGCTCTGGGTACCATTGCCGTCATCACCAAACAGGAAATTCTCCTGATGCTGGTCGGCGGCCTGTTTGTCATCGAAGCATTATCGGTCATCTTCCAGGTCGGCTTTTTCAAAATGACCAGCGGCCGCCGCATTTTCAGAATGGCCCCGCTGCACCATCATTTTGAACTCAAAGGATGGCCGGAGCCCAAAGTCATCGTCCGGTTCTGGATTATTGCCATCGCTCTGGCCCTGCTGGCGATGAGTACGCTCAAGCTCAGATAAGGAGACGTTTCATTCGTTTGATTCGTTTAATTGGTTGCATTGGTTGGAGACAATCTGAGCACCTGAACCAATTAAACAGATAAAACCAATTGAACCAATAAAACATGCGATTAAAAGATAAAAATATCCTTGTTGTCGGTCTGGGGCGCACGGGACTCGCGACCGCCCGCTTCCTGCACCAGCAGGGTGCCCGGGTGCTGGTTAGCGATACAGCCGACGAAAATAAAATAGGAGATTCAGTCAGGGTGCTGCGGGAGATGGGCATCACCCTGGAGCTGGGACCCCACCACATCACTTCTTTTCAAAATGCGGACGGTATTGTCGTCAGTCCCGGGGTCCCGCATACCATCGGACCCATCCTAGAAGCCAAGTCCCGAGACATCCCGGTTATGGGTGAAGTGGAATTGGCTTCGAGATTCATCAGAGAGCCGATTATTGCCGTAACCGGCACAAACGGCAAAACCACCACCACCGAGCTTCTGGGGCAGATGCTCAAAAACTCGGGTATCCGCGCTTTTGTGGGCGGCAATATCGGCAACCCGCTGATCGAATATGTCGAAAGCGGCCAAAAAAGGCAGATCGTCGTAGCCGAAATCAGCAGTTTTCAGCTCGACACCATCGATTCATTCCATCCGCATATCAGTGTTCTGTTGAACATCACCGCGGACCATCTGGACCGCTATCCGGATTTTGAAGCCTATGCCGATTCTAAAATTCGGGTTTTCAGCAATCAGCAACCCGATGATATCGCGGTGCTCAATGGGTCGGATCCGCTGATTCGAGCAAAAACTGAAAGCATTAAAAGTCAGCGGCTGTTTTTCCCGTCACTGGAGGCCAATGAACAGGGTGCGATCCTGAACGGGAAGCGAATCATCCTTAAGCTGAACAATCTGAAAGGGATTCAATCTGGATTCCGCATTCAACAATATCTGGATATCTCAAAAATACGCCTCCCGGGGCGGCACAATTACGAAAATGTTTGTGCCGCCGGTCTGGCAGCCCTGGCGGCTGGAGCAACGCTGGAAGGGATCCAGGAAACACTGGCCCGTTTTAGAGGACTGCCTCACCGGCTGGAGCACGTGGCAACCATCAACAGCGTCCAATACTACAATGACTCCAAAGCCACCAATGTGGACGGGGTGCTCAGAGCACTGGATTGCTTTGCAAAACCGGTTTTGCTGCTGATGGGCGGCCGTGACAAAGGCGGCAATTTCAGCATGCTGGCAGACCGTATTCGAGAGCATGCCAGAGAACTGATTGTCATGGGTGAAGCCGCTGAACCGATCCGATCAGCCCTGGGGCGGCTGCTGCCGACAAAAGTCGCAGTTTCAATGGAAGATGCAGTTACAACGGCTTTTCGTGATGCAGAACCGGATGATGTCGTTTTGCTATCTCCCGGTTGTGCGAGCTTTGACTGGTACAACAGTTACGCCGAACGGGGAGATGATTTCCGTTCAGCAGTTAAGAAATTAAAAAAAAGGGCTGTTAATTAGACCCAGGTCTAATAGTGATTGAAAAAATGTACTTACGCAAAAATAATTTATTTAAAAGGTGGCGATTTTTTCCATTCAAGCTTGTCATTCGCGCCAATGCGGGAATCCAGAAATGAATCTTTTTTGCCTGGATCCCCGCTGGAGCCTGTCCCTGCGAAGGCAGGGGCGGGGATGACGGTAAAACCCCCGACTGGCATAGGGGCTAACGGACAACCGGCTAAACCGAATACACACAATGACGACAGCACAACAACATACACATACCGCCGCCTATGATGTGCAGCTTCTGTTTCCGGTACTTTTCCTGGTGGGCATCGGAGTCGTGATGGTGTACAGCGCCAGCTCGGCGCTGGCACTTAAAAAATTCGGCAGCGACTATTTTTTTCTGAAAAAACATGCGCTGTTTGCTTTTGCCGGTGTCATCATCCTGGTCATCAGCCGGCATTTTCCATACCGATATTATCGTCCGCTGGCCTATCCCCTGCTCGGGCTGTCCCTGGCGCTTCTGGCGATCATCCAGTTTACCGACCTGGGGATTTCCGCCGGCGGCTCTACCCGCTGGATGCGATTGGGCAGTTTTTCGTTTCAGCCGTCTGAATTTGCCCGGGTCGCACTGGTCATTTACCTGGCCTATTCGCTGGAAAAAAAGGCGGATCGGATTAAAAATTTTTCCATCGGCTTTGTACCGCATGTTCTGGTGCTGGGCGTGTTTATGATTCTGATTTTTATTCAGCCGGACTTCGGTTCTGTATTTATACTTGGGGCACTGGCCTGGTTCATGCTGTTTATCGGCGGGGTTCGGATATCACAGCTGCTGGCAGCGATGCTCGTAATTTTACCGGTTGCGTATCTGTTTTTAATCAACGCCGAATACCGGGCAAAGCGCATTCTGGGTTTTTTGAATCCATGGGAATATTCAACCAACGAAGGATATCAGATTGTGCACTCGCTGATGGCGTTTGGTACCGGCGGTTTCTGGGGCACCGGGATCGGAAAAGGTTATCAGAAACTGTTTTATCTTCCGGAACCGCATACGGATTTTATTTTTTCGGTCATCGGTGAAGAGTTGGGGCTGCTGGGTGTTCTGATCATCATTGCACTTTATGCCTGGATCATTGTCCGCGGAATCGCAATTGCACGAAACGCCCCGGACCTGTTCGCTGCCTATCTGGCTGCGGGTCTGACGACCGCAATGGGGCTGCAAATTGTCGTCAACATGGGCGTAGCCCTCGGGCTGCTGCCGACCAAAGGCCTTACCCTGCCGCTGTTGAGTTATGGGGGTACGTCGCTTTTGCTGAATATGGCCTCCATCGGCATATTAATGAATATCGGTGCGTCAAAAGCTAAATGAACGTTGCAAATCATCATAATAAACCGTTTGAGGCTGGCGGCCTGAGGCTGGCGGCGCAGAATAAACCTGCCTCAAACCTCAAGTCCCGCCACCGGCGGAACGCGCTTCAAGCGGAGCGCTCCTCGAACGGAGCGCCCCGGGCGCTCAAAATTGTGATCGCCGGCGGCGGCACCGGTGGCCACCTGTTTCCGGGACTGGCGATTGCCCAGGAATTTGTGACGCGAAATTCGCACAACCAGGTTCTTTTTGTCAGCACGGGAAACCCGCTGGAACGATCGGTGCTGAAAGAAACCGATTTCAGGCTTGAAACCATTACCGCGGAAGGATTCAAACGCCGCGGCTTGTGGAATCAGGTAAAATCGATCCTGAAAATACCCAGAGGGATTGTCGAATCGGTCCGGATCTTAAAAGTGTATCAGCCGGATTTGACAATCGGTCTCGGCAGTTACTCGGCCGGACCGGTGGTGGTCGGTGCATGGCTGCTGGGCACCAGAATTGTGCTGCATGAACAGAATATTTTGCCCGGAATTACCAACCGGATCCTGGCGCGCTTTGCCGATCGAATTTACATATCGTTTGAGGATACCAAGACGCGCTTTGATCCGCAAAAAATCCGGCTAACGGGCAATCCGGTGCGCAAAGAACTTTTGAATGATCATGGTGACCACAGCAACGATGCCGCCATCGGTTCAAAATCGTTTTGTGTGCTGATCATCGGCGGAAGCCAGGGCGCGCACCGTATCAACATGGCTGTCGTTGAAGCCCTTGGTTATTTAACCCGAAAAGAGGCTCTGTACTTTATCCATCAGACCGGGGAGGCCGACGAACAGATGGTAAAGGCGGGCTACCAGCGTCTGGGCATTGAGGCCCGGGTTCAAACATTTTTCAGGCAGATGGCCCCGCTCTATAAACAGGCCGACCTGATTATATGCCGGGCCGGCGCCACCACCGTAGCCGAGGTGACGGCGATGGGAAAAGCGGTGATTTTTGTCCCCTTCCCCTTTGCAGCCGATAACCACCAGGCCTTAAATGCCGATACGTTAGCCAGGCATGGCGCCGCGGAAAAGATTCTGGAAAAAGATCTCAACGCCAGGGAACTGGGACAAAAAATCGAATATTATGCATCGCATCCGGAAGTGCTTGAAACCATGGCCGCAAAGGCCGCCCGGCGGGGACATCCGGAAGCAGCTCAAGCCATCGTCGACGACTGTTATCGTTTGCTGGGCGTTGGCAGTTAATTGCTATTGCAGCGCCTATAAGATTAAAAAATTCGAAATTCGAAGCACTAATTTCGAAACAAATCCGAAATACGAAATTAAAAATGTTCAAAACATTGAATTAAATATGATTAAAAAAGTTTTGGAAGTTTTGAATTTTGAAAATTCGGTATTCGAAATTGTTTCGAGCTTCGATATTCGAGTTTCGAATTTGAAACTGCGCTCGTAAAAAAGAATCGAAACACCTGTAATTGTAGCAGAGAGCATCGACTGGAAAGATAGAATTGTACCTTAAAAAATACCATATTCATTTTGTCGGCATCGGCGGTATTGGCATGAGCGGAATTGCCGAACTACTGCTGAATCTGGGTTACCGGGTTTCGGGTTCGGATGTAAAAAGCTCGGATATTACCGATCGCCTGCAAAAGCTGGGCGGCGTCGTCTTTAAGGGGCACACCGCTGAGAATATCAAAGGGGCCGACGTGGTGGTGGTTTCCTCGGCGATTGATCCGGACAACCCGGAAATCCGGGCTGCCGAGCAGTCATCGATACCGGTGATCCCGCGTGCCGAAATGCTTGCCGAGCTGATGCGATTAAAATACAGCATCGCCATTGCCGGTGCCCATGGCAAGACATCCACCACCTCAATCGTGGCTTCGGTATTGGCCGAAGGCGGACTGGATCCCACGGTGGTCATCGGCGGGAAGCTGAAAAGCATCGGTTCCAATGCCGTACTCGGACAGGGGGATTATATCGTCGCCGAGGCGGATGAAAGCGACGGTTCTTTTTTAAAATTTTCACCCACCATTGCCGTGGTAACCAATATAGACAAAGAGCACCTGGACTTCTATGCCGACCTGGAAGCCATCAAGACCGTCTTTTTAAGCTTTCTGGATCGCATCCCGTTTTACGGTCTGGCGGTTTTGTGCCTGGACAATGAACCGATTCAGGATCTGATTCCTCGTATGAAAAAACGCTACACCACTTACGGCATGACCTCCCAGGCGGATTTCCAGATCCGGGACGTGGAATTCGGTCAGCAAAAAAGCCGCTTTGATATTTACCGCAACGGCAAAAAAATGGGGATGATCAATCTGAATCTGCCCGGGATTCATAACGTCTATAACGCTACGGCCAGTATCGCCGTGGGTCTGGAGCTCGACATCACTTTTGATCAGATTAAAAGGGCCTTGGAAACCGTTGAAGGGGTTCAACGGCGTTTGGAAATCAAAGGCGAATCCAACGGGGTCACCGTTATCGATGACTACGGGCATCATCCCACTGAGATCAAGGTCACGCTTGCGACCATCGAAGAAAACTGGCCAAATCAACGCAAAGTGGTCGTATTTCAGCCCCACCGTTACAGCCGAACCCGGGCCTTGTTTAATGAGTTCAGCCGGGCGTTTTACCAGTCGGATGTTCTGGTGGTGCTGCCGATATATGCCGCCAGCGAAAAGAAAATAGAAGGGGTGACCTCAAAAAATCTCTGTGAAGAAATTAAGGCCCATGGCCACAAGGAGGTTGTCCACGCCAGCGGGTTTAAAGCCGCCCTTTCCCATCTGAAACAAACCCTGAAGCCCGGTGATGTGCTGTTGACGCTGGGTGCCGGAGATGTATGGAAAGTGGGCGAAATGTTTCTCAATAAAAAATAAAGGCAGAGCGGGCCTCGAAGTTGAAAGTCATAACAGGCCTAAAGCGAAGCGCTCTTCGAGTCCCTCTGAAGGCAGAACGCTCTATAAGCGCAGCGCTCATAGCAAAAAAGGTAAACCGTGTTTAAACGCCAAAAACCACGCAAAAACTCTCGAAAAGGCACCAGGAGAAAACGCCAATTTGCGGTTTTGCGCCGGCTGGCCACAGGCTTTTATGTGATTGCCGGTGTGGCTGGATTGCTGGCCACAAGCCTATTGTTCATTTTCGTGCATGATGTGATCACCCAGTGTGATTATTTCAAGGCCTCAAGCCTCAGGATAGAAGGTATGCAGCGTTTGAGCAGAAATCAGATCATCGAAACGGCCCGGGTAAACAAAGGAATCAACATCCTGGCCGTCAATCTGGCAATGGTCAGAAAGCAGCTGCTGGCGCATCCCTGGATTGCCGAGGCCGAAGTCCGACGTGAAATTCCTGCCGGGCTTTACATCAGAGTTCGGGAACAATCGCCGCTGGCAATTATCGATCTGGATCGCAAATACCTGATAAATGAATACGGCCGGATCTTTAAAGAATGGACCGATACGGATCCAGCCGATTTGCCGCTGGTCAGTGGATTGGAGCCGGCCGATTTTCCCATTGAGGGGAAAAACATCTTGCCCGCCTCACGGCAATCGATGAAGGCCGTAAAGCCATCGCGCTTGGCATTTCCACAAGACAATCCGTTTGAGGCGGTGATGCAGGTGCTGATGCTGGGCAGACAAACCCGCAGCATCCTGCCCAACAGCAACATCAGGCAAATTCGGGTAGATCGGGAAATCGGCATTACCGTTGAAGCATTTGAACAGATGAAAACCATAGTGCTGGGCTATCGCAATTACTCCCTTAAATTCAACATGCTCAAAAATATACTGGCGTATGGCAGACAGCGGCGCAGTTTTCCGGATTTCGATCGCATTGATCTCAACAATTTAAACCGCATTGTTGTCAATCCTGTCGGTAAGATCCCCAGCGGGGATCACAAGGAGGTATAAAATGCAAGGAGAGGTAATTGTCGGCCTCGATATCGGAACAACAAAAATATGTTCAGTCGTCGGCGAAATGTCCGGCGGCAAGACCAACATCATCGGCATTGGCACGAATCCCTCAATTGGTCTGCGAAAAGGCGTGGTGGTCAATATTGAATCGACGGTCGACTCCATAAAAAAAGCGGTGGAGGAAGCCGAACTGATGGCCGGCTGCGAAATCTCTTCTGTTTATGCCGGAATCGCCGGCGGTCACATCACCGGATTTAACAGCCGCGGGATCGTTGCCGTAAAGGGCTCCGAGATCAGCGAGCAGGATGTCGACCGGGTCATCGACGCCGCGCGGGCCGTAGCCATCCCCATGGACCGTGAGGTGATCCATGTATTGCCGCAGGAATACATGGTCGACGATGAGCGCGGCATCCAGAATCCGGTGGGAATGTCCGGCGTACGCCTTGAGGCCAAAATTCATATTGTCACCGGAGCGGTGGCATCGGCCCATAATATCGTCAAATGCGCCAATCGATCCGGTTTGGACGTCTGCGATATCGTTCTGGAATCCCTGGCTTCGGGTGAAGCCGTTCTGACAGACGAGGAAAAAGAGCTGGGAGTTGCCCTGCTGGACCTTGGCGGCGGAACCACCGACCTGGCTATCTTTTCCGGAAATAACATCAAGCACACATTTGTCCTGGCACTGGGCGGAAACAATCTGACCAATGACATCGCAATCGGATTGCGGGCGCCCCACGCCGAGGCCGAAAAAATCAAAAAGAAATACGGCAACTGCATAGCCGGCAACATCAGTTCTGAAGAAACCATCGAGGTGCCCGGTATGGGCGGCCGCGAATCCCGTAAGCTTTCACGCCAGATTCTGGGAGAAATTTTAGAACCGCGCATGGAGGAAATCTTTCAGCTGGTGCACCGTGAAATCATCAGGGCCGGTATGGAGAACACGATTCCATCCGGCATGGTCATTACCGGCGGGACAGCTCTTCTGGAAGGCGTCAATGAAATCGCCGAATCGATTTTCAACCTTCCCTGTCGCATCGGCAAGCCGCAGGGAATCACGGGCCTGGTGGATGTTGTCAACAATCCCATGTATGCCACCGGGGTGGGGCTGGTACTGTATGGCGCGCGCCATCATGATTCGCGCAAATTCAGAATTCGGGATAAAAATATTTTCAACCGCGTCATGACGCGCATGAAACGCTGGTTTAACGATGTCGTCTAACAGCTCTGAATCTATACAGCTGGGTTTCTGAAAAATTGAGGTGAAAATTAAATGCAACTGGCTCTTAGATCCAAGCATAAAAATTCGAAATTCGAATATCGAAACAAATACGAATTTTCAAATGTCCAAAATTCAAAACCGTTTGGAACATTCGAATTTATTATTTTGAATTTGTTTCGGATTTCGGATTTAGTGCTTCGGATTTAATATTCAAGGATTTTATGGATTAACCGTGGAAGAAACTGTAAATCAACTTTTAACTAGCAGGAGGCTGACATGTTTACCTATGTGGACCAGGAAAAATCAGCAAAAATTAAAGTAATTGGTGTCGGCGGTGCAGGCGGAAACGCAGTCAATAACATGATCGCATCCAATTTGCAGGGCGTAAAATTCATTGCGGCCAACACCGACAGCCAGGCCCTTGAAATTTCAAGGGCACCCGTCAAAATTCAGATGGGCGAAAAACTGACCCAGGGCCTTGGCGCAGGGGCCAATCCTCAAATCGGCCGGGATGCCGCCCTGGAAAGCGAGGAAGCGTTGCGCAGTGCCTTAGCTGACAGTCACATGGTGTTTATCACCGCCGGATTCGGCGGAGGAACCGGAACCGGCGCAGCCCCGGTGATCGCAGAAATCTGCAAAGATCTTGGCGCTCTGACAGTTGCGGTGGTAACGAAGCCGTTTGCGTTCGAAGGCAAAAAGAGAACCAAACTGGCTGACGACGGCCTCGAGACATTGAAAAAGGTGGTGGATACGGCCATAACCATACCCAATGATCGGTTGAGAGGTCTGGCCCCCAGAAATGCAAAACTGATGGAAATGTTTTTGAAAGCCGATGAGATTCTGCTGCATTCCGTAAAAGGCATCACGGATCTGATCATGATGCCCGGGCTGGTCAATCTGGATTTTGCAGATGTCAAGACCACCATGGCTAAAGCGGGCATGGCCATTATGGGGATCGGTATCGCCGCCGGTGAAAATCGTGCAATCGAAGCAGCCGAGCGCGCCATGTCACATCCGCTTCTGGAGGACATACCGATAGCCGGTGCAAAAGGTGTTTTGATGAACATAACCAGTAACAGTGATATGGAATTTGAAGAAGTGGCCGAAGCTTCAGAGCGCATTCACCAGGAAGTCGGCGATGACGCCGACATCTTCTGGGGAACCTCCATTGATGATAGCCTGGGAGATGAGATGCGCGTTACCGTTCTGGCAACGGGCATCGGCGCGGAAGAGCAGCAAGCCCAAAAGGCTGGCAACGCGGTCGAACTGCCGTTAAGAGGCAAAATTCGGGATATTACGCCGGCTGATCTGGAACGAGAGGTCATTGATTACGAGGAACCGACCTTTATTCGGCAGCAAAGGGCCGTGGGAGAGGCCGGCGGTGCCGTCTATCGGGGGCACCACGGGTTAATGGCAGATGACAGCGAGCTGGATGTTCCGACTTTCTTGAGACGCAAGGCGGATTAATCGTTGGTGGTCTGTTGATTGTTGTTCGTTGGATAAGGCCCGTTTTCGTCTTTAGCCAGAGTTCAGGTAAAAGCGATTGGTTCAATTGGTTAAATTAGTTCAATTGGTTCGCGTTAACAAATAGAACCAATCAAACCAATTAAAACCAATAAAACACTTTGTTATTTCCCTGGCACCCGAAATGGGATGACGCTTGACTTTGAACCGGAAAGCCTCATTTTAACATTTGAGTGACATACAAATTCCACATAGGTAATCAGAAAGTAAGAAAGCCCGGCCCAAGTGGGTCAGGCTTTGATTTCATCACGGAGGCATGGCGTTTGCGCTTAGCGCGTAATTGAAATGTTTTTCATCACGAAAACACGACGTTGAAAAAAACACGAAATATATGTTATTTTTTTTCGTGTTTTCGTACTTTCGTGCTTTCGTGATTTTTTTTTGGTTGCAGCGAGTCCGAGTGGCGAGATACCCATGGTTTTAAAATCGCGAAAATCAGCCGGACAAACGAATGAAACCGAGATCGGAACCATTCGAAAGTCCTGGCGCGGCCGCCTCCGTTTTGCCCTGGTCTATCCCAATCACTATCACCTGGGGATGTCCAATCTTGGTTTCCAGAGCGTCTACCGCCTGCTGAACGATTATGACCATGTTGTCTGCGAGCGCGCATTTCTACCGGAACCTAGCCTCAAAAGCCGGACACCTCTCAGGACGCTTGAGTCCGGAAAAAACCTGAAGGATTTCGACATTATTGCCTTTTCGCTCTCTTTTGAAAATGATTACCCCCATATCCTGTTCATTCTCGACAGGATCGGCCTGCCGGCAAGAAGTGATCAAAGAGGGGATCAGGATCCACTGGTGCTTGGCGGCGGCGTTGTCAGCTTTATCAATCCGGAGCCGATCGCCCCTTTTTTTGATTGTTTCCTGATCGGTGAAGCCGAGCTCATGCTGCCCCGGTTTGTAGAAGTTTTCGAAGCCGGGAGCAATAAACATGCGAACCTGCTCACCATTGCCCGCAACGTTCCGGGTGCTTATGTGCCGGCCTTTTACAGCGTCAATTATCAGCGTGATGGGACGATCGCATCGTTTAACCCGCTGGAAGAAGTGCCGCCCACCATCCAGCGGACCTACCTCAAGGAGCTGAGCCACACTGCCACCTGCAGCGCCATCCTGACATCGGACACCACCTTTGACCGGACATTTCTGATCGAAGTCGGCAGAGGCTGCCCCCACGGCTGCCGCTTTTGCAGTGCCGGATTTGTTTATCGACCACCGCGCTTTAGGCCGATTTCGCAACTGGCCGAAAACATCAATCAGGGAATCTCTCTAACCGACCGCATCGGCCTGGTGGGCGCAGCCGTTTCGGATCTGCCGGGCATGGGGGAGCTGTGCAACATTTACAAGGACGAGGACATCCGGATATCTTTTAGTTCTCTGCGGGCAGAGGGCTTATCGCCGGAGCTTTTGTCGGCTCTCAGGCAGAGCAAGGTGAAGACGGCAACGATTGCCCCGGATGCCGGATCCGAACGCATGCGTAAAGTCATCAATAAAGGGATTACCGAAGAAGCGATTCTGACTGCTGCCGATGCGCTGGTTGCAAATGGCATCCCCAACTTAAAATTGTATTTTATGATCGGGCTTCCCACCGAAACCATGGATGATGTAGAGGCAATCATCCGCTTGTGCAAAAAAATCAAGCATCGCTTTTTAAAATCAAGCCGATCCCAAAAACGGATCGGTGAAATCACGGTCAGCTTAAACTGTTTTGTTCCCAAACCGTTTACACCGTTTCAATGGGTAGCCATGGATGAAGTCGGGTCGTTGAAAAAAAAGATCCAGAAAGTTAAAAATGTTTTGAAAAAAGTTCCCAATATCCGCATTCATGCAGACATACCGCGCTGGGCCTATCTGCAGGCACTTTTCTCCCGCGGAGACCGCAGGGTTGCCGATATCCTGCAGCTGGCTCACACCCATAAAGGCAACTGGGCCCAGACCCTGAAGGCCACATCGGTCAACCCGGATTTTTATGTGCTCAGGGACCGTGAAGTCGCCGAGCAGCTTCCCTGGGATTTTATCGATCAGGGCGTTAAAAAATCCTTTTTGCAGCAGGAATACCAGCGAGCGCTTAAAGCACTGCCCTCTCCTGCCTGCCGTGTCGAGACCTGCAATATTTGCGGCGTGTGCAATCAGGAGCCGCAAAACCGCCCCTCCTGAATCTGACCTTATGATGACATATATATTAGCCACAGACCCACACAGACACACACAAACAAGTTCTTTTCCCTGTCGCCCTTCGAGCGAGGATTAATTGTCTCAATGGATAACGAAGCTCACAGCAATCGCTTATGATTATAAATAGTTAAAGGCACTTTGGAAAATTTTAATCGCAAAGCGATTGACAGTTTTTGTTCGGCCAAAGCTTGCCGCGCCAAAGCTTTAGCAGCGGTGGGTCGGCCGAACAAAAGGTTTGTGTGAGTCTGTGTGGGTCTGTGGCTAAATAAAAATCCAAATCTGCGTGTATCTGCGGTTAATAAAAAATCGCATATGTCTGTAAAAAACAGACAACAGACTTGAAATCATGCTTGTGAAATGATAATTATGTGCCTTTTTGATCTGGAAACGGAATCTTTAATCTGAAGGAGAGATGATGATTGAAGGTGTCATTTTCATGCTCGGTTTGGGAGTTGTCTGTGCTGCAATTTTAACAGCGGCATCCCGAATCTTTTACGTATATGAGGACCCGCGTATTGCCCAGGTGGAAGCCTGTTTTGCAGGCGCCAATTGCGGCGGATGCGGCTATGCCGGATGCTCGGCAGCAGCCGTAGCGGTCGTGGTCGGCGAAGCCGATCCCGGAGTTTGTGTTGTCGGCGGGCAAGAATCGGCCACGAAAGCAGCCGAGGTCATGGGTGTCGAGGTGGGCCTGGCCGAGGCCCCTAAATCATTTAACTCCTGCAGCGGCGGCCTGCGGGCAGCCGATAAATTCGTTTACCTGGGCGTCAACACCTGCAGAGCCCAGGCGGCTCTGTCCGGGGGACAGCGGGCCTGCGCCGTCGGGTGTATCGGGATGGGCGACTGTGTCGCTGCCTGTCAGTTCAATGCAATAAAAATGGGACCCGCAGGCTATCCGGTGGTCATTGAAGAAAAATGTGTCGGGTGCGGTGCCTGTGAAACGGTTTGCCCCAAGTATGTCATGAAAGTCCAAACCATGTCGCAACGCCTGATGCACTTCAATTGCAGTGACGATCGCCTGGCGCCCTGTCGTCAGACCTGCCCGGCTGAAATCGATATTCCCCAGTATATCGCTCAGATCCGCAAGGGCGACTACGAAGGCGCTGTCAACACCATCCGTGAGCGCAACCCATTCCTGCTTTCCTGCGGGCGAGTATGCCCGCATCCCTGTGAGACCAACTGCCGCCGCGGAATCGAGGATGAACCGGTATCCATCAATCAATTGAAACGCTTTGTTGCCGATTATGAGATGAATTCCGAAGAACGGCTACCGATACGGACAGCCCCGGAAACCCGCAAGCGCATCGCGGTGATCGGCGGCGGACCGGCCGGTCTGACCTGCGCCTATTTCCTCCGGCGCCTCGGCCATCAGGTTAACATCTTCGAGGCCATGCCAAAATTGGGAGGCATGCTGCGCTATGGCATTCCGGAGTATCGCTTGCCCAAAAAAGTTCTGGACTGGGAAATTCAAAGCATCCTCGATCTGGGGATCGATTATCATACCAACGTAAAATTCGGCCATGATTTCGATCTGAGCTCGCTGGTTGCGTCCGGATTCGACGCTATCTTCATGGGTATTGGGGCATGGAAGGACGCCAGCCTGCGCGTGGAAGGAGAAGACCTTAAAGGTTGTTACACCGGAATTGATTTCCTGTCCCGTCTGGCCAGCGGCGAAGCCCTTCCCATCGGCCGCGTGGCTGCGGTTATCGGCGGGGGCAATACCGCCATAGACTGCACCCGCAATCTCATTCGCCTGGGGGCCAAAAAGGTGTATATTGTTTACCGGCGCACCCGCGGAGAAATGCCCGCCAATGAGGTCGAAATCGATGCAGCCGAACACGAAGGCGTCGAATTTTTATTTCTGGCGGCTCCCGTGAAAGTCAAAGGCGACGATGAGGGCAATGTCACCCATCTGGAGTATCTAAAAATGGTACTCGGGGAACCCGACGCCAGCGGCAGACGCCGGCCGGTTCCTGTCGATGGCTCCGAAACGCTGCTTGAAACCGACATGGTCATCACCGCCATCGGTCAATCCCCCGATGTATCCTTTACCGAACGCTCCCAGCAACGTTTGGCCGAGCTGAAGACCACGCGCTGGAGTACAATCGACGTAGATCCGAAAACGCTGCAATCCAACATTCCGTATCTGTTTGCAGCCGGCGACGCGGCTACCGGACCTTCCCTGGTGGTCGAGGCCATCGGCGGCGGACGAAGAGCTGCCCGCTCGATTCACCAGTATGTCACGGGGCAAAAAATCAGCGCCCAGACAAAAGAGTTAAGCAAGGATCTGATCGCTGAGTCGATATTTGATCAGGTGGACGGCATCGTCAAAAATGCCAGAGCGCCGATGCCGGAACTTCCGGTTGAAGAACGAATACATTCATTTATCGAGGTAGATCAAGTGCTTACAGAGGGTTCCGCCATAGGCGAAAGCAACCGTTGCCTGTCCTGCTGTCTGACGTGTTATGACCCGGACGAGGCACGACGCGCAGCCAGAAAAATCAAAGAAGCGGGCGCGGGTAGCAAAGCAGCATAAAAACAGAGATCAGAAGCCAGGAGTCAGAAAACAGAAGACAGAAAACAGATTCATATGATTGCGCGGATGGCAGATTGTAATATCGCATGCGCTATAATTTTTGAATCCGCAATCCGAAATCCACAATCAGGGGGGGAGGACCTCATGGGCGGTCTGGTTTTTTTAAAAAAGGTTGACATCTTCAAAGGACTCAATCAGGACCAGTTGACTGCGGTCAACAAAAGGGCGCGGGAAAAAAAGTACCTTTATGGGGACAGGTTGTTTTCCGAGGGTGAAAATGCCGATCGCATCTGGCTGGTAATTGAAGGAAAGGTCGACCTCAGGTTTGACCTGCCCGGTCGCCCCACATCAGAAGAAAATACCGTTTTCTCGATAACCGCTACCGAAACTCTTGGGTGGTCAAGCTTTGTTCCACCCTTCAAATATGCGCTTTCTGCTTACAGTGCCACCAAAAGCTGCAAAGTCCTGCAGATCAAAAAAGAGCATCTCCTGGAATGTTTCGAAAAAGACCCTCGCATGGGATTAATATTTATGACCAATGTGGCTGCCATCGCCAGCCGCCATTTTGATCAACTGCAGGAATCCGCAACGGTCTCACCGGTGGCAAAGATCAAAATTACGGTCCACATGTCAACCTGTGGAATTGCCGCCGGCGCCCGTCAAGTGATGAGTGCTCTGGTGGAAGAAATTTCCAGCTCGGACCGGCCGGATATTGAGGTCGTCAGTTCAGCGTGCATCGGGCAATGTAAAAATGAACCTAACGTTACCGTCGAAATTGGCGGCAGCGAGCCGGTCGTTTATCAAAAAATAACCCCGGATAAGATGCGCCAGGTATTTCAAAAGCACATTCTGGGAGGCAAGGTGCAGAAGGAATATGTATTGGTCCAATAACAAAGGGGGCTACCATGATCAGTCTCGATTTTCTGGAAAATGTTGAAGCTTTTGGAGAGCTGGATGACGACCAATTAACGAAAATACAGGGATGCTGCGAAGTTGCTGAATTTAAGCGCGGAGAGGAAATCTTTGCAGCGGGAGAAACCCCTGAATATTTTTGGATCGTGCACGAAGGCCAGGTGAATCTGACCTGGGATGCGCCGGAAGGCCCGGCGATGCCGGAAAGCACCATTACGACCCTGTCAGAAGGGATGCCTTTTGGCTGGTCCAGTCTGGTTCCGCCGTATAAATATCACCTTTCAGCCCATTGCGCTTCCCGAAACTGCAAAACTGTCAGAATCCCGAAAGGCCGCCTCCTTCAGCTGTTTGAAGGTGATGCTCATTTGGGCTATAAAGTTATGTCCAAAGTGATGATTGTCGCCGGGCAGCGTTTCCATCAGCTGCAGGATGAAGTTGCCAGGCGCAGGGGGCATGATATTATCAATCGCTGGTGAATTTATAAGCTATCAGAATCTTAATTGTAATTTCTTCGCATTTTATGTAACAATTTTTTACATCACGAAAACACGAAATATAGAAAGTAGGAAATTTATATTATTTCGTTTTCGTGTTTTTATCCTTTCGCGCCTTCGTGATTAATTAATCTTTTTTGGCTGCGGCTTGTCCGGGTTGGGATTTGTCAATAAATTTAATACTTGCAGGAGAAGTTATTGATAAAAATTCCTTGAAAGCTTCACCACATTATGGTAGTCGGTGCATGGTTTTTTGGGCTGGAATTTGACAGGCACCGCGAAAGAGATACGGATATAAAATGTTCTCAAAAAAAGAATTGAAAGTGGCATATGGTGTGGCCGTCTGCTTGTTGGTCCTCGGCGTAATCAGTTACGCCGCCTTTCCGTTGAAGGCACCGGAAGAACCGCTGCGCCTGATGTATACGGTTGCAGCAGGCAACGTGCTGTTTAATCACAAGATACACACCGTCGAGGAAGGTTACGGCCTATCGTGTTTTGACTGCCATCACCACCCGCCAGACGACGAATCTGCACTGATGGCCTGCGGGGCCTGCCATTTGCCGCCGGCAGAGGGCGAGGAGATCAATCAAACATGTCTGGACTGTCATGATGAATCTGAAATAGAAGATTCGGAAATGATCACCCGGGCCGACGCATTTCATTTGCAATGCGTAAACTGTCACAAAGATTTTGAAGCCGGACCGACTGAATGCACGGCCTGTCATACGCTGTAAAACCTCAGTTGGGAGTTCCGGCATACCGAAAAAGGTTGCTTCAACTACCACCCGCATAGCGGGTGGCTTGGATTTTCGGCCATCGGCCGAAAAGACACAAGCACGCAGTTCTTTTAAGTTGAACTTGCAACCGGGTGCGGAGCACCCGGTTTGAAAGGCAAGAATCATGATTAAAAAATCATTTTGGGGTTTATCGACGCCACAGATTAATTATGAAATGCTTCCTGTTCACCTCCCGCAGACAGAGAAGATACCGACCCCGGAGCGTATTACCCTGTTTCATCCAAAAAATGAAGCCCTTAACCAGCCGTTGGCATGGGGAATCGGTGATCCGGTAAAAACCGGCCAAAAATTGTCTCTTTATCCCGATCAAAATGATTATGTGATTTCACCGGTTACCGGTAAGATCTCCTCCCTTTCGCCCTACACCGGTGATTTCGCTAAAAACTACATGGCCATTACCATCCGGTCTGACGACAACGAAATTTTTGACGACACCTTCCAAAAACAAATTCAAAGCCCGACTCTGGAGCTGATGTCCGACTACCTGAAAGGCGCGCCGGGCAATCCGCCGCTGAGTCTGCTGGCAGATTCCAACGGTCAGATTAAAACGATTGTCATCCGCGGCCTGGATCCGGATCCGATGGTGGCAACCAGCCAGTATATTGCCCAGAGCCGGATGAAGGAGCTCGAGAACGGTATCCGAATCTTAAAAGAAGTTAGCGCTGTGCAGGATATTATTCTGATTACCGCCGGTGAATCCGTGCAGGGGTACGGTCACATCGGGGCACGGGTTAAAAACGTCAAGGCGGTCTATCCGGCAGCGCTGCCACACATGATAATGAAAGACGTGCTGGGTCAGGTGGTGCCGGCCGGGAAGACCTGTGAAGATCTTGGTGTGTGCTTTTTCACGGCCGAAGCCGTTATATCCATCGGCAGCGCCTTTGCGTCCGGGCAAATCGCGACGTCTAAAATACTGACTTTTATTCAAAAAAATGGAACCCGTAAAATCCTGGAAGCCCGCATTGGCACCCCCATCGGCGATATCCTTAGAGCCTACGGTGAAACCGTAAACGAATTTGACCGTATTATTTTCGGCGGCCCTATGACCGGATCGGCCGTTTATGCGCTGGAGCATCCGGTTCAGCCGGATACGGATTCCATCATTGTGGTGGATCGGGATAAGGCCGCATATGTTTCGGATTATCCCTGCATCAACTGCGGTGAATGCGTGCGAATTTGTCCGGCAAAAATTCAGGTACATATGCTGGTTCGATATCTGGAAGCCAACCTATATGAAAATGCGGCCGACAATTATGATCTGTACTCGTGCATTGAGTGTGGCCTGTGCAGCTATGTCTGCATTTCCAAGATTCCGATTTTCCAATATATCAAACTGGCAAAATACGAATTGGAGCGCACCAAAACTCCGGAGGCAGCGGATGCTTGAAAAAACAGATGTGCTTGAGCAGCATACAACCCTTGGGCAGAAAAAGCTGATTGTTTCCCATGCGCCGTTCTATCACAGCGGCCACAGGGTAACCGAGCGCAGCTATCACACCATTCTGGCGTCATTGCCGGCGCTTCTGATGGGTTTTTATCACTACGGCATGCCGGCATTTGGCGTGGTCTGCCTGTCAATTGCCGCAGCCTTATTCTGGGAACTGCTCATCAACCTGATCACCAGACGATCCATCACCATCGGTGACGGAAATGCCGCCTTGCTCGGATTGGTGTTTGCCATGCTCATTCCGGCAACCATGCCCTGGTGGGCCGTGATCACCGGAACATTTATTGTCATTGTCATCGGCAAGCAAATTTTCGGCGGCATCGGCAGCAATGCCTTTCACCCGGTGGCGCTGGCAGTGGCCATCCTGATGTTGTCATGGAAATTTCTTTTCGACTTTGACGCCGCTCTATTAAATTATGATCTCGAGTTTGCAACCATTTATCCACTGACGGCCGTCAAGTATTTTGGCGCCGCCTCGGCTGATAACTTCAGCCTGATAGACCTTTTACTGGGCCGGCAACTCGGCGGAATCGGCTCGACCTTCGGCCTGGGGCTTTTGATCGGCGGAATTTACCTTATGCTGCGGGGATTTATCCGCTGGGAAATATCGCTCACATTTCTGGCCGGGGTCTATCTGACCGCATTTGTTTTTAACCTGTTCGATCCGGCCCGGTTTGCGCCGCCGGCCTTTCACCTGTTGACCGGTTATACCCTCATCGGTGCTTTTTTTCTGGCCACCGAAGATTCATCTTCACCGGTAAATTTCGTTCCCATGCTCATCTACGGCGCTGCCGGAGGTATCATGACCGTATTGATTCGGAATATCGGTGCCTGGGTTGACGGGGTTATCTTAGCCGTCCTGGTCATCAACCTGATCAGCCCGCTGCTGGATAAAATCATGCCCCGGGCGCTCGGAAAGGTGATGTAATATGCGCGAGATGATAAAAATGCTGATTGTTCTTACCGTTCTGGCCACCGTATCAGGAGGTCTGTTGGCTGCGGTTCGCGAGAGCACCAAAGAGCAGATTGAAGTTCAGGTCCTTGAATTCGTTAAGGGCCCGGCCATTCGGTCCATCCTGGAAGGGGCGACCAATGACCCCATTGTTGACCGGTTTCAATTAAAAGACGGCGATGCGGAGCGCACCTTCTTTGTCGGGGTTATCGATGGGGAACCGCGCGCGGTGACTTTTGAAACCTCCGGCAAAGGATATGGCGGTGATGTGGGTCTTATGGTCGGTATTGACACCACAGACGACAAACTGGTGGGCGTCGGAGTGACCACCCATGGCGAAACGCCGGGCATGGGCGCCAAGGCCAAAACCGATCCGAGCTTTGTGGCTCAATTCAAGGGATTGGCGTTAAAGGATCCAATAAAAGTAACCGGAGACGGCGGCAGCATCAATGCCATCAGCGGCGCCACGATGACGTCCCGTGCGGTGTGCGGCGCAACAAATGAAGCTGCTGCATTATATGAAAAGCTAAAACCTCAGCTTACCGAAAAACTGAAAGAATTCAAAAAATAGGGAGAAATGGATGGCCCGATCAATTGTACAGGAATTTACCAAAGGGCTTTGGGCTGAAGTGCCGCCATTCCGGCTGGTGCTGGGACTCTGCCCCACTTTAGCAGTAACCAAGTCGGTTGAAAACGGAATCGGAATGGGTGTTGCCACCACTTTTGTGCTGGTGTGTTCGAATGTGCTGGTTTCGTCGTTGCGCAAGGTCATCCCGGCAAAAGTCAGAATAGCCTGCTATATTGTGATTATCGCGACCTTTGTGACCGTTGTCGAACTCGTCATGCAGGCTTATACCTATCCGCTCTTCCTCAAGCTCGGTATTTTTATCCCGCTCATCGTCGTCAATTGCATTGTGCTGGGAAGATCCGAAGCCTTTGCGTCAAAGAACGGCATATTTCGTTCCTTGCTGGACGGCCTGGGCATGGGAATCGGATTTACTCTGGCCCTCAGCGCACTGGCAGCGGTGCGCGAGCTGCTGGGTACCGGCGATTTGACAATATGGGAAAAGCCGATTCAGGTTTTCGGGCCTTCATATCAGCCTTTTTCTTTTATGGTTGAAGCGCCCGGCGCTTTTGTCGCTCTGGGCCTGATGCTTTGTTTGATGAATATGGTAGGTAAAAAATAGGAGATCACTCACGATGGGCGATTTAATCGTTCTGGCAATCAGCTGTATTCTGATTAATAATATTTTACTGGCTCAATATCTGGGCAATTGCCCGTTTCTGGGAACATCCAAGAAAATGGAAACCGCCATCGGAATGGCCATGGCGGTCGTCTTTGTTCTGGTCTTGGCCGGCGTGATCACCTGGATCACCGACCATTATTTTTTGAAAAAACTGAACCTTGAATATCTTCGCACCGTAGCCTTTATCCTGGTCATTGCTTCTCTGGTTCAGTTTGTCGAGATGTTTCTCAAAAAGAGCATCCCGGCCCTGTATGCCGGCCTCGGCATTTTTCTGCCTTTGATTACCACTAACTGTGCGGTCATGGGGGTCTGCCTGATCAATGTCAATGAAGAATATAATTTTCTGGAGGCGCTGGTGGCATCTTTCGGATACGCCGTCGGATTCGGGCTGGCTTTGATTCTGTTTGCCGGTGTCCGCGAGCGCATCCTTCTGGCCCGGGTACCCCGACCGCTGCAGGATACCTCTATCGCTCTGGTTACGGCCGGAATCCTGTCGCTCACCTTTTTTGCTTTCAAGGGGATGGTCTAATCCCTCCTGGGTTCAAGGTTCACCGTTCACAGGTTCAGGGACTTATTGAATTTGTTTCATTCGTTTCATTGGTTTAATTGGTTGGCTTAAGCCGAGCCATTTGAACAAAATGAAGAAATCAAACCGGTGGAACTAATAAAACCGGCCTAATGTAGGGCCGGCCTCTGCATGGCGCGGCGAAACCTTCTGCGAAGACGCGTGCCGGCCATCAAATGGCGGCCGCACAGGGCCGCCCTACTCTGTCATCTGTCCTCTGACATCTGTCTTCTGTTTAATAATCTTTGAACCTTGAACCTCTGAATTCTGCCTTGAATATCGAACAAGGAATTTCAAACTGCAGAAGTTTAAAGCACAGACATAATTTCTTAATTCGAAATTCTGCGGTTCCTTGTTCTGCGGTTGAAAAAAAAGAGTTGGTCTCGCGCCTCACCACTCTCAAATTTAGTGAACCTTTCCACATTGACAGCTCTGGATGCACATTCTTATATTTGCACATGGCGAAATAAAATTCATGCAATCACCTGCAACGCTTTAAAGGAGATCAATAGATGATGTACAGCAAAATCATGATTCCCCTGGATGGTTCTGAGTTGGCGGAGTGTGTCCTGCCGCATGTGGAGGCAATTACAACCGGATGCAAAATCACCGGCGTGGTGTTTGTACGTGTGGTTGATCCGATCCAATTGCCGGCCAGCGTCCCGGCCAGAGGAGAGTTCGGATTTAGCGAAAAAGAGCGTCAGCAACTGGAAGAACAGCGCAAACAAACGGCCGCTGCCTATTTGAAAAAGATCGTAGAAAACACCCGTCTCGAGGGTGCGCAGCTCAGTTATGAAGTTTTGGAGGGGAAGGTGGCCGACGTCCTGGCACACTGGGCTGAAAAAAACGGGGTGGACCTCATCATCATCGCCAGTCACGGCCGCTCGGGGGTCAGCCGGTGGGTAATGGGCAGCGTGGCCGACCGAATCCTGCGTTCGGCCTGTGTGCCGGTTTTAATGATCCGGGCTCCCGGCTGCGCCCCGGGTATCTAACACCAGAGGTCAGAAGACAGATGACAGAATAAAACGTGACTGCGGCACGACAAGCCGCGGGCCGCCCTGCTTTCAGATATCCATCTGCTATCTGTCCTCTGACTTCTGTCCTCTGTTACTATATATCATAAAGGTAGTGACACACATTGCACCCCTGCGGCGGCTGCGGCATGGCTTTGCGGGCTTCATTCAGAACTTTCAACCGATTGCCGCCCGACCCTCCCAGCAAACTGTCCAGGAGAACACGCTCTTGTTTTTCCGCCCTTTCCTGGAATCTCTTCCGATAAAATCGGCAGCTCTCCGCTTCCCATAAGTCCATCAGGTCATCGTCCGGCAGCCTGCCGTAATGAACAGAAGGCATGGCCACCTCCTCCCCCAAAAATGTCGTCGGTCCACCCAGCGCCAGGTTGATGCAGGGGGCTGCCGTGCCGTCATACCGGATAAACAGAGAATCCCGCGGATCCTGCTCGCACACCGCCAATTCCTGGGGGGTAAACGCGAATGCCGTGGTCTCGACCTTTAACTTTTTGGCCAGACGGCGCGCTTTTTCCAGCGATTTCTGCAGCCGGCGAATTTCCCTGGTTTCCTCGGACGCAAAAAGCCCGAATCCTTTCCCCTCCTGACCCCGAATCACATCGCATTGTTTGAAATTCACCTGGTCCACCCCCAGGTGCGCAGCGAGTTGCACGATGGCTTCCATCTGATGACTGTTCAGGTCCATCAGAACAAAATTGATCATGGTTTTGGGGATTTTTCCGGCCCGCAGCCTGGCAATGTTGGCCACATTTTCACAGACTCGATCAAAATCCGATCCCACCCTGATTTTATTGTACATCTCCGCAGTGGCCCCATCGATGGAAATACATATCCAGTTGATACCGGCACCCAGAATCTTTTGAAGTTTTTCTTCGACCAGCAGCAGGCCGTTGGATAAAAAGCCGGTTTGACATCCGGCTTTTTTTGCATCCGCAATCCACTCCGCCAAATTGGGCTGAAGCAGGGGCTCTCCACCGCCGGTAAAATCAACCGATTGCACCCGGTTCAGATAAGGGCGGATCGCCTCCCAAACAGACGGCGTCATGATGCCGCGGTTTTCTGCGTCTTTGGCAATCCCTCTCCAGGGGCACATGACACACCTTAAATTGCAGGCAATCGCAGATTCCACCTGAAATAGTCGCCAGAATCGCTTTTGCGGCGCTCCCCTTGCAACCCCCTTTTCTCCCTGTGGACCCTCAGCGGTACCGCCAAGATTTGGCCGGATAAAATCCAGGAGCTTGCGCAGCGCCGGTCGTAACCCGGCTATCCGCGGTCTGGCGGGTATCTGAGAATTAATTTTCTTCATATTTCTATAACTTTTTTGCCAGCTCGCCGAATGTCAGCGGCTGTTTGCGGTCGACCAGAGCCGCGGCATAGGGCAGGAACGGCATCCCCCCCCATTTTTCTTTGAACCGGCGAATGCCCTGGTGAATGCCCAGTCCCAGATTAATCGCCCCTTTTCCCTCTGATTGCGCAAGCTGTACCATTTCATTAAAAAGCAGGTCGGATGCGCCCGGTACCGATATCTTTGGGGATCTGAAATTAAAAAGATAAAACGCGTAGTCGGCCGAACCCATATCCGCAATCGTAAAGGCAGCCAGCCGATCAGCCCTGCGAGCCTCGAGCAGTCTGGCGGTATTTGAAGACTTCACATAATTGCCGACATGCTTGAAAACCCGGATCTGCGCAGCGCTTAAATCATGGGTTTTGATAAAATTTTTTATCAGCTTTTTATGTTCTTTGCCAAACTGGCCGAATTTGACTTCAAGCTCTTTTTCGGCCCGCCGCACCATGTAAGCTCTTTCCGCATCAAGGGTTTCAACCGGCAGATTCAGTCGATAATAGCTGTCACGGGGTTGCATTTCCACGCTGGAGGGATCCAACCAGATTTCAGGCGCAATCAGGGCGACGGTTGCTGGATCAAAGCGTTCACAGGCAGCTATATAAGCCCCAGGGGTATCGTCGGAAGGCGCCCCCAGCGGATAACCGATGAAAATCAGATGGGTCTTGCGGATATAACACAGGTAGTTGCCGCAAAGGCAGGGGTGGGCACCCGATATACGCTCCACATACCCGGGAAGATGCTCGGGTAAATAGGCCTGTTGATAAATGCGGCTGCTGTCTTCACTATTGAGCATTTTGCGACTGTAATCGCGTATTAAATATTTTTTCAGTGACTTTAAGCCTGGTATTTCTCAGGGCAAGATTCATTCTTTCAAGGGTGGCGGTATCGGCATCGCCGCCCAGGGTGTCGTGAGCGGCACGCCCCACGTTCTCTTCGGCTTTTTGCAGCCGCTCAAAAAAATCAGTCAGTCGCTGCGGTGTTTGATAAGCATTGAATACCAGCGAATCGTAATCGTCTCCCTCACTGTTCAGCAGCCGGCAGTAATGATCAACAAGCAACTCGATTTCTTTTAATTGTTGCTGACGGATTTCCTCGGAATAGATGCCGCCGGGAATCGTGGCAATCATTTCTCGGGTTTTAGACCGAATCCGTTCCATCACAGATTCCCGGGTCTGATCTTTTTTGAGCATGTCAAAGGCGGCCTGCATCGCCATTTTTTTTGTAAACAATACATTTTGGGTAAAGACCTCCCGGGTTTCCTTGGATCGCATGTAGCCGAAGATAAATATGATCGGAATCAACACCTCCCAGACCGAAAACGGCCGGGGCTTTATGGTGGCCAGCGCCACAGCGCGTGCCATCGCTGTTTCGCGCGACAGAATCATTTCGTATTTTTTTTTAAGATTGCTGATCACCGGCCCCTTTTATTTGCTTTAGATCTTAACCCGGACAAGCTTATTGGAAAGATCACTTAATCACGAAAGCACGAAAGGATAAAAACACGAAAAAGAAATAATATAAATTTCGTGCTTTCTTGATTTCGTGTTTTCGTGGTGAGAAAAGTTTTTTCATAAAATGCTAAGAAATTACAATTCAGACTCTAATAAGCCCAGTAAAGCAGGTGACAATGCACAAGAACACAAATAGCGGATTCTTTTCAGATCGATCCAAACTCACCATGGACGACTATGTGGTATTCGACTATCTTTTTGAAGCCTTTGTAGATCCGGAAGAGGCGGCCGCGCACC
>Ga0209742_10000213_pt1 | contig 33004 bp, 27 predicted proteins | sample DeeMarSeWOR38_10_FD_187462 | JGI IMG/M metagenome (GOLD analysis project Ga0209742, IMG submission 187462) | Marine sediment microbial communities from White Oak River estuary, North Carolina - WOR-3-8_10 (SPAdes) (version 2) | ecosystem: Environmental > Aquatic > Marine > Intertidal zone >...
ATTAAATCAACACGTTAATCAATACATTATCGGTCAACAGCTGCTGGTTGACCGCTTACTCATCGCCCTGTTGTGTGATGGTCATCTGCTGGTGGAAGGTGCGCCCGGACTGGCCAAGACACGTGCGATCAAGGTGCTCAGCGAAGCGATCGAAGGCGACTTTCATCGTGTTCAGTTCACGCCGGATTTATTACCCGCCGATCTCACCGGCACTGAAGTATTCCGTCAACAAACCGGGACCTTCGTATTTCAGAAAGGCCCGTTGTTTCACAATTTAATTCTCGCGGACGAGATCAATCGCGCGCCCGCCAAAGTGCAATCGGCGCTATTGGAGGCGATGGCGGAACGGCAGATTACCGTGGGAATGAAAACCTATCCCTTGCCGGACTTGTTTCTGGTCATGGCAACCCAGAATCCCATCGAACAGGAAGGCACCTATCCGTTACCGGAAGCCCAGCTGGATCGTTTCCTGATGCACGTGCGCATTGACTATCCTGATCCTCGGTCGGAAAAATCCATCCTGGAATTGGCGCGGGCCGAAGCGAGCCAGGAAGCCAGTCACAAGCTGTCGCATATCATTAGTCGCGGCAATGAACCCACTACGAATGAACATATCAGTGAAGCGCCCGCAAACGTCACCACAATCCAGAAGGAGATCATCACGCAAGCCGGTTTATTTGAGGCGCGCAAGGAAGTGCTGGATGTGTATCTTGCAAAGAACCTGGAACAATATTTACTGGAAATCGTGCTGAGTACGCGTCAGCCTAAAGTCTACGGCGATGATCTGGCAACCTGGATTCAATACGGTGCCAGTCCGCGCGCCACCATTGCCCTGGATCGATGTGCGCGAGCGCACGCGTGGTTGGCCGGTCGTGATTACGTTGATCCCCAGGATATTCAGAACATGGCCTACGATGTGTTGCGGCATCGCGTTCTGCTCAGTTATGAAGCCGAGGCAGATGGCATAACACCCGATCGCTTTATTGAAACTTTGATCTCGCGTATTGCAGTACCATGAGTCTTGCGATTTTTCGTAAAAACACTGATCGTCATGCGACATTGTCATCGGAAGCTGATGGCCTGGTGACTGTTTCCACGTCGCAGCTAATCCGTTTGCACCACGCCGCGCAAAGCCTGCCACTCAAGGTCGCCAGGGTGCGCGCACTGCAAACCGGCCAATATTATTCGCCGTTTCGTGGTCGCGGTATGGAGTTCGACGAAGTCCGCCTGTATCAACCCGGCGATGATGTGCGCACGCTGGACTGGCGTGTCACTGCGCGTACCGGCAAAGCACACACCAAGCTGTTTCGTGAGGAACGCGAACGCGCGGTGCTGGTGTGGGTTGATTATCGTTCGCCGATGTTTTTTGCCACCCGCGGTGTGTTCAAGTCTGTGCTGGCATCGCAAGCAGCAGCACTACTGGCATGGAGTGCACACCATCAGCGCGATCGCATTGGCGGCCTGTTATTTTCCGAGAACCAGCACCAGGAATTGCGCCCGCGCGGCGGTAAATCCGCGGTACTGCATTTGCTGCAGTTGTTATCGCAAATGTCATCACTGCCCATCTCACCAGACCATTCGATGAGGGATAACAGTGATGAACAACAGTCGGCGTGTTATCAGGCGTTGATGCGCCTGCGGCGTGTGGCCAAACCGGGCAGCCTGATTTTCCTCATCAGTGATTTTCGAGATTTCGATGATCAGGCCGAATCCGTGCTGACGCAGATTTCCCAGCACAACGATATCATGCTGTTGTTTGTGCATGACCCCATCGAGGCGTTGCTACCGGATGCCGGCGTTTATCGCGTTGGCAATCAGCAGCAGGTGCTGGCCATTGATACTTCCAGTGACAATGCGCGTCAGGCGTATGCCACTCGGTACGCGCAAAAGACGCAAGAACTGAAAAATATGTGCAAGCGACATCGCATGGGATTTATTTCCCTGTCCACGCAGGATGATCTACTGGAAACCCTGCGTCGGGAATTGTATATGACGGTTAAGGCAGGGTAGTGCATGAACCCAGGCATTGAATCTTTACCATTGCGTGATATTCATTTGCCAGACAGCGTGTCCTGGTGGCCGCCCGCGCTGGGTTGGTGGCTAGTCATGGGTGTGTTGCTTGCGCTAGTGGCGGTCGGTCTGGTTGTTAAGTGGATGAAACGACGCAGACAGTTTAACCGTATTGCCCTGGCTGAATTCAATCAGATTATTGCGCACTATAATAGTCACGGTAATCCACAACAGCTGCTGCAAGAATTATCTGCCCTCATGCGCAGGATTACCATCAGCGCCTTTCCTGAGCTTCATGCCGCAGGTATGACCGGGGACACCTGGTTGCGTTTCCTGGACGAGCTTGCCGCACAACAATCTTTAAAAAACGATGCTATAAAATTCAACAGTCCCCTGGGCCAATGGTTGGTGAGTGCGCCATACCAAAAACGCATCGCGCCACCACAACAGGATATGCAGCAATTATTGCGGCTTTGTCGGGATTGGATACAGGCGGTATCACTCCGAACTAAAATGGAAACAACAGCAGGTGTGCACTGATGTTGACGATCGAGTGGATGTGGGCGCTGCTGTTTTTACCTTTACCATGGTTATACCGTTATATATTACCCGTGGCCAAGGCACCCGACGAATCCGTATTGCGGGTACCATTTATTGAAGATTTCAAACAGGTGACCAGCGGTGGTCTGGTTATCAAAAAAGACCGCGCGTTATTCTGGCTGGGTTTGCTCGCCTGGGCCTGCCTGGTGGTCGCGGCATCGCGGCCGCAATGGGTGGGTGATCCCATCGAACTGCCGGTGAGTGGCCGGGATATTATGCTGGCGGTGGATCTGTCCGGCAGTATGGAAATGGAAGATTTTGTCCTGGGTAATACTCGACGTGTGGATCGACTCACCGCCACCAAAGCGGTAGCGGGTGAATTTATTGAGCGGCGTGTGGGTGATCGTCTGGGTCTGATATTATTTGGTCGGCGCGCCTACGTGCAAACACCGTTGACTTTCGATCGTGAAACGGTCAAGACCCTGTTGTATGAATCAGCGATTGGCCTGGCAGGAAAAGAAACAGCCATTGGTGATGCGATTGGTCTGGCGGTGAAACGATTTCGTGACATGCCGGCAACCCATGGGGAACCGCAATCCGCACAATCGTCCAAACCTATTCTGATTTTATTAACCGATGGTGCCAATACCGCGGGCGAAGTCGAGCCGGTGAAAGCGGCGGAGTTTGCCGCACAGGAAGGATTGAAAATATACACCATTGGTATCGGCGCTGATCAACTGGTCGTGCCATCGTTGTTTGGTGCGCGACGTATCAATCCCTCGGCCGACCTCGATGAAGAGACCTTGACGGCCATTGCGGACAAAACGGGCGGCAAGTATTTTCGCGCCCGTGATACCAAAGAGCTGGAGAAAATTTATCAGCTACTCGATGAACTGGAACCCATTGCTCGCGAGTCGAAAAGCTTTCGTCCCAAAACCTCCTTGTATTACTGGCCATTGTCGATCGGCTTATTGTTGGCACTGGCGATCTTGTTGTTAATAACAGTGAGGCGATAACCGGTTATGTGGGAACAACTCAGTCAGTTTCATTTTATTCGCCCTTACTGGCTGCTGGGCATTGTACCCCTGGTATGGGTGACCTGGTTGTACGCCCGACGTCGTCTGAAAGCCGGTGGTTGGAGTCGGGTGTGTGATGACCGCTTGCTGCCGTTTATTCTCATTGGTCAACAGCAGCAAGGTTCATCATGGCGCACCTTTGCCTTGTTTTGTTGCGGTTTGTTATTGCTTATTGCTTTGGCGGGACCGGCCTGGATCAAGTTGCCACAACCGGTGTTCCGTTCCCAGGCGGCACTGGTGATTGCGCTGGACCTGTCGCGCTCCATGGATGTCGCGGATGTCAAACCCAGCCGTCTGGCGCGTGCCCGTCACAAAATTCTGGATATACTCGGTAAACGCCAGGAGGGGCAAACAGCACTAATAGTATACGCAGCGGAACCGTTTGTGGTGACACCCTTGACGGAAGATACCAACACGGTAGCAACGTTGGTGAAGGATTTAACCACAGACTTGATGCCTTACCAGGGCAGTTATCCCGATAAAGCCCTGCGCAAGGCGGTGGAGTTATTCAAGCAGGCTTCTGTTGTGAATGGTCACGTGCTGTTGGTGACCGATGGCGTGGATGCTACCGGGGTCGATGACGCGGTGAATGAATTGACAGACAGCGGTTATCAACTCTCGGTATTAGGTATCGGCACCCAGCAAGGTGCGCCCATCGCCGATCGTGGTGGTGGCTTTGTGAAAGATGGATCAGGCTCCATCGTGCTGGCGCAACTGGATGAGTTACATTTACGAGAGATTGCACAACAGGGTGGCGGCATCTACCGGAAAATTACCGCCAACGATCAGGACATCAATGATTTGCTCAACCGAATGGCGCCATCGCGACTGCAGAATGATTTTGCAGATCAAAATGATTCAATCAAGCTACAGTCCGACCAATGGCGGGAAGAGGGGCCGTGGCTCGTGCTACTATTATTACCGTTTGCGGCGTTAGTGTTTCGCCGCGGTTATCTCGCCGTGTTGCTGGTGATATTGTTACCCTTGCCACAACCCGGCTATGCATTTGACTGGTCGTCGCTGTGGAAGAATCAGGATCAGCAAGCGGCGGCAGCGTTGGAACAGGGCGACGCCAGGACGGCGGCGGAACTGTTTAATGATCCGGAATGGAAGGCAGCCGCCAGTTATCGGGCCGGTGATTATCAGCAAGCCATTCAATCACTGGAAAGCGTGCAGCATGCCGATGCGCTATATAACAAAGGTAATGCCCTGGCCAAGGCCGGTGATCTGCAACAGGCGATCGACACCTATAACAAAGCGTTGCAACAGAATCCCGAACATGAAGATGCCCGGTATAACCGCGATCTGATCCAGCGCTTTCTTGAGCAACAAAAGGAACAACAACAGCAAAATAATAATCAGTCGCAGAATCAGGAAAACAGCCAGCAAAACCAGCAGTCGCAGCAACAACAATCGCAACAGGATAGTCAGTCCTCACAGGATCAGCAAAGCGATAGCCAGCAGGCACAACAATCCGACAATCAGGAACAACAGCAAAACTCGCAATCCTCCGCCGCGCAGCAAGAGCAGCAGGATGAACAAAATGCCCAGCAGCAACAGGCTGAGAATGATGAGCAGTCACAACAAGAACAGGAAGCACAGCAGGCACAGCAACAAGCTGAGCACGACAAGCAACAGGAACAAGAACCTGCCGATGCAACACCCTCACAGGTGGCGCAAGGCAATGACGACCTGAAGGACGATCCTGAATCCCTGCAACGTACTGAACAATGGCTGCGGCGTATACCTGATGATCCCGGCGGATTGCTGCGGCGCAAGTTTCGTTATCAGTCGCAACTGAATCAGCGTCAGGCGCAAGGTGAGTCCAGACCATGGTAAGAGTATTCGTTACTACAATTATCGGCTTCGCGTTAGTGTTCGGTTTGGCAATGATGAACTCGCCGAGTTACGCAGCTACTATCGAAGCAACCGTGGATCGCACCGTGCTGCAGGAAAACGAGTCGTTAACCCTGGTCCTTTCCTCCGACTCGGATGTGGATGATGATCCGGATTTTGCGGTACTGGAAAAAGAATTTCGCATTTTAAGCCGCGGCCAAAGCAGTAATATTTCCTTTATCAATGGTCGCGTCAACCGGCAAATCAAATGGGAATTGATGTTGATGCCCAAACGCGCCGGGAATTTACAAATTCCCCGGATTGCATTTGGTAAAGACCGATCCAACGCCATCGCCATCAAGGTAACACCCGCCGGTGCCGGGGGCGATACAATATCCGATGAGCTGGTATATATGGATGCCAGTGTTGATGATGACACGGTTTATGTGCAGTCGCAGGTTATCTATACATTACGCATTTATCACGCGGTGCAACTGCGCAACGCCAGTTTGACAGAACTGGAAGTCAGCGACACGGATGCGGTGATTGAGAAGCTGGCAGAAAACAAATCCTACGAAAAAATGATTAATGGCCGGCGTTACCGTGTCTTTGAAAAACAGTTTGCCATTTTTCCGCAAGCAGTAGGTGAAATGGTTATCGAGCCTGCGGTGCTGGAAGCACAGTATATTGATTTGCCGCGTGTGCTACGCACCAAGCGCCTGGTGTCCAAGCCCATCAAAGTCAAGGTACAACCGGTTCCACAACAAGCCCACCAGGCACAGTCTGGCTATTGGTTGCCGGCGCATGCGCTCACGCTCAATGAAAAATGGTCGAGTAATGCAAAGGAAATAAAAGTGGGTGATCCTATAACCCGCACGCTAACCTTGAGCGCGGAGGGATTGACGTCCGCACAATTACCGGTGCTTGCCGACATTGGTTCCGTGTCCGGTCTCAAGCAATATGCCGACCAGCCCGTACTGGACAATGTTATCGGCAACCATGGTTTTGTGGGTAAGCGCGAGGAAAAGATTGCCTACATTCCCACTCAGGCGGGCAGTATGACACTACCGCCCATAAAGCTAACCTGGTGGAACCGGGACAAAGATAAACTGGAGACTGCTACCTTGCCGGGGCGCACCATTAAAGTAGCTGCATTGACGGGACAGGAGCCGCAAAGCACCAACCAGACTCCGCCAGTCATCGCTGATGCCACAGGGCAAGGCGCTGTGACTGATATGAATCCACCGGTAGCGCTTGACACTGGCATTGGCGGATTATCCTCGCAGATCTGGTTCGCTATCAGCGTGGGCCTGTTCGTCCTGTGGTTGTTGACCATGGTCAGCTGGTATATATCATCGCGCCGTCGCAAGCCGAATACTGAGTCGGTGCCTGTCAATGACCAGGATAAACAATCCATTAATGAAATTTTGAAACAGGTAAAAACGGCGTGCGATGCCAATGATGCCCAACAGGTGAAAAGTGCGTTACTGATTTGGGGGCGGCGACAATGGCCACAGCAACCACCCACCAGCCTGGGGCATATCGCACAGCGTGTCAATGGCGCATTGTCCGCCGAATTGCATCAGCTCAATGATTTATTGTATAAATCGGGTGGGGCGCCATGGAACAGCAACGGTTTATGGCAAGCGCTGAAAAAGTATGTCGATAAAAATATGCAACCAACCAAAAAGTCCAGGTCTGGTATACAACCCTTATATCGCATTGCACTGGTTAACGATGATCAATAGTGGCATTATCAAGCGCATGAATATTACAGATAATAATTCGGACAAAGCCGCATTACCCAGAAAATGGATTGTGCCTATTCGCCTGGTCGTGTACGCAGTACTGGCAGGTTGTTCCGCCTATATTTATTTCAATGCCCGTGACCTGGAACTGACGCATTTATTCATTTTTCTACCCGTCGCGGCAGTGGCGGCCATGGCATTGCTGGACTGCCGCTTCAGTGAAAATTTCTGGAAAAAGCAGGAGGCGGAAAGCGCCACAAACAAGGATGGTTAGCCAATGGGACGTTGGAGACCACCCCCACCTGTCAGTTCCAAATACATAACACCGGAAGGCAAACAACGCCTGGAAGAAGAGCTGGAATTCCTGTGGCGTAAAAAACGCCCAGAAGTGACCAGGGCGCTTTCGGCAGCGGCCGCAGAAGGTGATCGCTCTGAAAATGCCGAATACATCTATCGTAAAAAGCAACTGCGGGAAATTGACGCGCGGGTACGTTTTTTAAGGAAACGACTGGAAAACATGAAGGTCGTTGGCGGTGTGCCCGATGATACCTCGCGGGTGTTTTTTGGTGCCTGGGTGACGGTGGAAGACGATGCCGGCGATGAAATCCTGTACCGCGTTGTGGGTCCTGATGAAACGGATTTCCAGAAAGAGTTTATCAGTATGGACTCACCCATCGGCAAGGCATTGATGGGTAAATCACTGGATGCGGAAGTGGAAGTGGAAACCCCACAAGGCAAAAAAATTCTGTACATCGTCGATATCGAATACAAAACTCAAAATACACAAGAATGAATGACAAACTGCTAAAAAAAGCCATTAATAAACACAAGGCCGGTCACTCCCGTGAAGCGCAGACGCTGTACAAAAAAATATTAAAAAGCCAACCGCAGCATATTGATGCCAACTACATGTTGGGCACCCTGTATGCCGAGCAGGGAGATATTAATAATTCCCTGAAGTATCTCAAAATCGCAGAACAACTCGCGCCGCGCTCGCCCTATGTTAAAAACAACCTCGGTAATATCTTTCGTATGCAAGGCGATTATGAAGCCGCCGCAGTTAAATACCAGGAAGCGCTGAACCTTCAGCCGGATATGATCGAAGCGCTCAATAACCTGGCGATTGTGCAGCGAAGGCTGAATCATATTCCCCAGGCAATATCACTTTATAAAAACGCCATTGCCTTGTCTCCGACATTCGTCGAAGCACACTTTAACCTGGGGAAAGCTTATTGGGACGAACAGCAATACGAAGATGCCAAAGCCTGTTTCCAACGGGTACTGGAAATCAATCCGCAGCATGCGCGCGCCTGGCACGAGATGGGTAACTATTATCTGAAGCACGAAGACAAGGCGCAGGCGATCGCCTGTTTTGAAAAGTATCTCTCACTCTCCAAAGAAGACGAATGTGGGGCGCGCCTGAAATTGTCCTATCTTAATGCGGGTGAAATCCCGGAACGGCAACCGGAGCAACTGGTTAAGCAAACCTACGAAAAGAAAGCCCGCACCTGGGATCAGGATGTGGCACGTATTGATATGACATTCCTGGGGCCGCAGCTGGTGCACGAGGCCTTGCAACAACAACTTGCCGGCGCAAAAGAGCTGGCGGTTCTGGATATTGGTTGTGGCACTGGCTTGTGTGCGCCATTTTTAAAGCCTGTGGCGAAACGGTTGCACGGCGTGGATATCTCCGAGCACATGCTGGAAATTGCACGACAGAAAAATCTCTATGATGAATTGGTCTGTGATGACATTGTGCGTTATTTGACGAATGCCTGTGATGAATATGATCTCGTTACCGGTTCCGGCGTGTTGATATTCTTCGGTGACCTGTCTGCCATGTTTACCGCGGTAGCGCAACGCCTCAACTCGGACGGCTATTTCATTTTTACCCTGTACAAAAGTAGTGACGCCGACATTGAAATTCGCGACAATATGCATTTCGCACATAGCGAGAACTATATTCGTAGCTTGGCCGCTCAATCAAATCTTAATGTGATTAAAATCGAGCCGGCGGTTCATGAGTACGAACATGATCAGCCGCAACCAGGATTTATAGTTGTTTTGCAAAAATAGCTTGGAGGACACAGTTATGGTTGGTGAAGCAACGTCGATGGCAGAATTCAAGATGATGGTTCGTGAAGCATTGGGTGAAATTGATGAGTTGCGGGCGTCCATTGATTACGATGAAGAATATATGGGTGGGGCTCTGGGATTTATCGATGAACTGGAAGCGGCGGTAAAGCAACTTTACGAGAGTATCGAGAACGGCACGTATCAGCCGGGGCAGGGTGAACTGCCATTTATGGAAATCGTGCGCAATGCCGATGCACAACTGTTGCCGTTCAAAAATTTATTTGCGCGTATTGAGCAGAGCCACGAAAAAGGATTCGCTGCCTGAGTGGCGATATCCGATGGTAAATCATTCGTTGCGAACGTGGCGGAAAGCATTGCGACACGTTTAGCGGCAGGCGTGGTTACTTATTTATCGCTGTCTATATAAGTAGATGCACGTAACGGGTTTACTTGAACGATTGGATTGCTTAAGGAATCAGATTACTTGAAAGTATAGTGTTTGCGAATAGCGGATTTGATTTCCCATACGCATTCCATACCCGCCGGAAAAGTCACCAGATCGCCGGCTTCGATGGTAACCGGCTCACCCCCTTTCGGTGTTACTACCACTTCACCCTCCAGCACGTAACACACCTCGGTTTGATCGTAAGTCCAGTCAAAAGTTGATTCTTCTTTTTCCCAAATGGGCCAGCGGTCAACGGCCATAACGTCCAGTTTAGCCGGGGCCGGGTTATGTTCAATAGTAATATCGCTCATGGTTTTCCTTAGGAATGTACGAATTTCGAATTGGCGTTAAGTTATCATTTTCGCAATATCAAAACAATGGATTCCAGTCTGAACACATTTGGCGAGGACCAGGTTATTTAAAAACCCCCCTCAATCCCCCTTTTCAAAGGGGGCATCTCTCTCGTTTTAAAGGTGATATGTAAGGACGTAGTACAGTCGCGGGACAATTTCGGAGATGGGCGAGGTAGAGCAACGCGCGACTGCAAGGATGCAGGAGTTAGTATAAGCAGGGGAAACACAGAGGAACAGAGGGTGTATATGGATTTTATTCCTCCCTTTTTAAAGGGAGGTTAGGAGGGATTTTGCAAAAAGTTCTGCTACAATGAGCGCCACTTTAAACGAGATCGGCAGGATGAACAAAGACATGAAAACGCGGTTTGCCCCCAGTCCCACGGGCTACTTACATATTGGCGGCGCACGCACGGCGCTGTTTTCCTGGCTTTATGCGCGCAAGCATGGTGGTAAATTCGTGCTGCGCATTGAAGATACTGACCGGGAACGTTCGACCATCGAATCCGTGAATGCCATTCTTGAGGGTATGACCTGGCTCGGTCTGGAATATGATGAAGGGCCGTTTTATCAAACCGAACGATTCGATCGTTACGACGAAGTGATTCAAAAATTGTTAGCCAGCGGTCATGCTTATAAATGTTATTGCAGCAAAGAGCGCCTGGAAAAAACCCGTGCCCTGCAAATGGCGAAAAAGGAAAAACCTCGCTACGACGGCCATTGCCGCAACCTCAGAGAGCCGGTGCCAGGAGTGGAACCGGTGATTCGCTTTAAAAATCCCGAAGAAGGATTTGTGGTCATTGATGATGCCATCAAGGGAAAAGTGGTGGTCGAAAACAAGGAACTGGATGACCTGATTATCGCCCGATCTGATGGCACGCCCACCTATAACCTGACGGTCATTGTCGATGATCTGGATATGGGTATTACCCATGTTGTGCGTGGTGACGATCATTTAAATAACACCCCGCGTCAGATCAACATGCTGAAAGCCCTGGGCGCGTCATTGCCCCAGTATGCGCACGCGCCGATGATTCTTGGTTCGGATGGCAAACGCTTGTCCAAGCGGCACGGGGCAGTGAGTGTCATGCAATACCGGGAAGAGGGTTACCTGCCAGAGGCGTTGCTAAATTATTTGGTGCGTCTAGGGTGGTCGCATGGTGACCAGGAAATATTCAGCCTGGATGAGATGATTGAGTTATTTGATGTGAAAAACGTCAACAGTGCAGCTTCAACGTTTAACCCTGAAAAATTGCTGTGGCTAAACCAGCAATACATTAAAAACGGCGATCCCGAACATATTGCGCATCATCTGAGCTGGCATCTGGGTAATCTGGGTATTGATCCTGCCCAGGGTCCGGATATCGTGGAAGTGGTCAAGGTGCAACAGGAACGGGCCAAAACCCTGTTGGAAATGGCCCAGGCCAGTCTACCGTTCTATAAAGAGTATGAAGATTTCGAGGCTGATGCCGCTAAAAAACACCTGCGACCGGTGGTGAAAGAACCGCTGATTGCTCTTCGCGGCCGATTGGTGGTGCTAAAGGAGTGGACGGCGGAGACTATTCACCAGGCCATCAACGACACCTGCGAGCAATTTGAGCTCAAAATGGCCAAAATCGGTATGCCCCTGCGGGTGGCTGTCACCGGCGGTGGCGTATCGCCGTCTATTGATGTCACCATGGCGCTGATCGGCCATGAACGCTGTCTGCGGGGCATCGATAAGGCATTGAAGTATATAGAAGAAAGGGAAGCAAGTTAGCTTGACGTGGGCCCATCAGCCCCGTAAAATGCGCGCTTCGTTTTGAATATGGACGAGTTATGAGCTGGGGCTATAGCTCAGCTGGGAGAGCGCTACAATGGCATTGTAGAGGTCGGCGGTTCGATCCCGCCTAGCTCCACCAAACCCCAAATCGACGTAACAGTTTTAGAAGTTCACGTCCCCATCGTCTAGAGGCCTAGGACACTGCCCTTTCACGGCGGTAACAGGGGTTCGAATCCCCTTGGGGACGCCATATAATCAAAATAAGGGTAACCGACAGGTTGCCCTTTTTTGTTTATGCGTCTGAAAAACGAGTTTTCACACCTGAGTTTGATTAAACGCTTGGAAGCTAATGGGTGGCTTGTTGAATCAGGTTAGTATCGCTTTTATATAACGAACGTTTCAAGAACTACCTAGTGTGGAGAGCAATTTTTCTACTGCTTCTAGATCGTCAGGACTGTTGATATTCATAAATGCGTTTGATGCTTTTGAAAAATCCGCAAGCGCTGTGCGATGTTGCGCATACCAATTCTCAACTTTACGTTCGCCGGATTCCAGATAAAGTAACAAGTCAGATAATAAATCACAGCGCAGCAACGCGAACATTTGCTGCATGCGTTTGCCATCATGCGCCACTGCAAGATGGGCATTCTCTTTTTGCAGTTGCTGGTACAAATTGCTAACTAGATTGTTGGGCAGCAATGGTGAGTCGCAAGGCACGGTAACAATATATTCAGTTTTTGCGTTTTGCATACCGCTTGCCACGCCCCCCAGGGGACCGAAATAATCACCTATACCATCCGGCACGACGGGATAACCGTATTGCTGGTATAGTTTGAAGTTTCGATTAGCACTTATCAGAATATGGCTAGCCTGTGGTTGAATTCTTGCGATCACATATTCGATCATTGGTTTCTCGCGAACTACCAATAATCCCTTATCTTGTCCGCCCATCCGTGTAGCACGCCCTCCCGCCAGGATGACTGCGGTAATCTTTTGCGTGGGTATGTTTTCTGGATTGCTCATGGGTTTTAGTTTACGGCTTACTTGGCAGTGATTCTTGTTCTGCGAAGGACGAGTTACTACGATTGAAAATATTATCCAGTTTTTAAAAAGAGTAGCAAATAAAAAAACCGGTTAATAAGAAAATGGATCTTTATAGAGGAGAGAACTAATATTAGTCAAAGACAGCTGTTGGATATTTTTATTCAGTCTAAGGATTTGCCGTCCCATTGATGTTGTGGGTCGGGATAGAAGGTGAGTGACGGACTTTCTGACTCACCGCCAATTACTACAACAAACCAACCACCGGGTACCTTCGAACGATAGAGATTTAATAACGTCACGGTGTTACAACCGAGCTTTTCCCATTTGACGTCATTAGAACCAAGCAACCCCATGTTAATCTCCTGTCTATTCGTAAAACTACAATGGCCGTGTTCTGCGTTCGCAATATTTTGAAGAATAGCGCCAACAGTTGCATTATCGGACAATGTCTTGATTGGCTTTACGTTTTGGATATTGTCGCGTAATAATCTGCAGCAGTTCGGTAATAAAAAATCAGTGAAATCCTATATTTTACGGCTGGTTATTGAAGAGAAGTGAATAAATATTAGGCAGTCGCTTTCTATTTGCCTGTGAATGGTGAAAATAGCTATTTTCTGCGGCGAATAATCATTGATTCTCATCTACCATTTAAAGAATGAGTAAAACCAGAATAAATAATTCAGATCAGGATATGTGCCATCGATGAAAGTCGCGCTGTTTGTTACCTGTTTGGTGGATTTGTTTCGGCCGTCTGTAGGCCATGCGACGATCAAGTTGCTGAAGCAGGCGAATTGCGATGTCGTCGTTCCCTCTGGCCAGACCTGTTGCGGGCAGCCTGCTTACAATAATGGCGATCGAGTCAATGCGCAGCGAATTGCCAGACAGGTGATTGATGCATTTGATATCTATGATTATGTGGTGGCACCATCCGGATCCTGCACCGGCATGATCAAACGTCACTATCCCGGCTTGCTCACAGATGATCCGCAATATACTGCCAGGGCGGCTCAGCTGGCAGAGCGATGTTATGAGTTGACCAGTTTTCTGGTCGATATCATAGGTCTTACTATTGAAGATGTCTCATTTAATAAGTCTGTCACCTATCACGATTCCTGTTCCTGTCAACGTGAACTCAACATCAAAACACAGCCGCGCCAATTGTTGAAATCAATTGGTGGTCTGCGATTGAACGAAATGCAGGGCACTGAAGAATGCTGCGGCTTTGGCGGTACTTTTTGTGTCAAGTATGACGAGCTGTCTGCAACCATGGTCGATAATAAGGTTGATAATATTCAGCAATCCGGGGCAGATATATTGCTGGCTGCAGATATGGGTTGTTTGATGAATATTGCCGGTCGACTTAAACGCCGTGACTTACCCGTAAAGGTGTATCACATTGCCGAGGTGCTGGCAGGCATGGCGAAGGATGATGGCATTGGTGGAGTATAAATGTTATGGAATCCACGGCACATAATTTTCTCCGTAATACACATAAGGCGCTTAATGATCGTGGCTTACAGTCCGCGTTGAAAAATGCCAGACGCGGTTTTGTTGACAAACGTCGTAATGCCGTTGATGCGCTGCCGGAATTCGAAGCGTTGCGACAAACAGCCATCGACATCAAGAGTCACAGCCTCTTAAACCTCGATCAATATCTCATTCAGTTTGAACAGCAGGTTCAGGCCAGTGGTGGCCAGGTGCATTGGGCGGAAACACCGACACAAGCCACGCAAATCGTTACTGACTTGTGTCGCAGTGTTAATGCCGAAAAGATCACCAAGGGTAAAACCATGGTGGGGGAGGAGATAGGGCTGAACGATGCCTTAATAGAAAGTGGCATGCAGCCTGTGGAAACCGATCTGGGGGAATACATTATCCAGCTTGCCGAAGAACCGCCCAGTCATATTATCGCTCCCGCGGTACATAAATCCCGCCAACAGATTGCTGATTTATTTCATGAGCATCATGCGCCACTGGGATTCAAGCAGCCTCTGGAAGATCCACAGGCGATTGTTAACGAGGCGCGCACCATATTGCGCAATGAGTATGTCACGGCGGATGTGGGTATTACCGGCGCCAACCTGTTAATTGCGGAAACCGGCTCCACGGTGTTAGTGACCAATGAAGGCAATGGAGATTTAACCGCAAGCCTGCCGCGTATGCATATTGTGGTGGCCAGCATTGAAAAGGTGGTGCCCACCATGGAGGATGCTGCGGTGATTCTGCGACTGTTGGCAAGAAGTGCCACAGGGCAGGAAATCACAGCTTACACGACATTTTTTACCGGGCCCAGGCGTGAGGCTGACCTGGACGGTCCCGAGCAATTTCATGTAGTACTGGTTGATAACCACCGCTCGGAAATGCTCGGCAATCAATACCGGGATATGCTGCGGTGTATTCATTGCGGCGCGTGTTTGAATCATTGTCCGATCTACAGCGCCATCGGCGGGCATGCCTATGGTTGGGTGTACCCGGGTCCGATGGGCGCCGTGTTAACACCATTAATGGCAGGATTAAAAGAAGGAAGTCATTTGCCGCAGGCATCGACGTTTTGTGGGCGCTGTGAGGAAGTCTGTCCTTTATCGATCCCATTACCCGGTTTGTTGCGTGAACATCGGTTTCAAATCCATGCCCAAAAAATCAGTACGTCACAATCCCGTTGGGCACTGGCTTTGTGGGCCTTTGTTGCCCGACACCCAAATCTCTATAGGTGGCTGACCAGAATTGGAATCGGGCTGCTTTCCAGGATCGCTGGCAAGCATAAGAAGTTCAGACGGTTACCTTTTGCCAGTGCCTGGACAAATCAGCGAGATTTCCCGGCGCCGCAAGGTCCAACATTTATGAGTTCGATACGTTCGGCGAACGCGAAGAGCGACAAGGATAGTTAACAATGAATGATGCCCGCCAAAATATTCTGGAGCGAATTCGAAAAGCCAACCAACTTATGCCGCAAGCAGACTCATTCGAAGCGGTTCGGGCACGAATCGCGCGACACGCTCGTGGACCGCAGCCCCAATGGCAACAAGATACCATGACACGCTTTCTTCAGAAAGTAGAGCTATCTGCGGCAAGTTATGAACGGGTTAAGACACATAAAGAGATCACAGACGCGGTTATACGCTATATGGAAAGCCATTCCCTTAATGGAAAACTTGTTTGTGCCGGTACAGAACTGTTGAGCCGTATACAGTGGCCAGAGAAATTATCCGTTGAAGCGCGCGCTGCCACGACGGATGATAAAGTGGTACTTACTGAGGCATTTGCCGGTATCGCGGAGACGGGCAGTATTGTAATGTGTTCAGGTAAGGAGTCGCCAGTCAGTTTGAATTTCTTGCCGGACTTTTTTATCAGTGTTATCCACCTCAACACGGTAGTTGATCGAATGGAAGATGTCTGGGAGAAGCTTCGCGAGCAGGGTGCGGGTATGCCGCGTGCAATCAATGTCATTACCGGTCCGTCACGTACCGCTGATGTGGAGCAAATTATTCAGATGGGTGCACATGGTCCGCGCCAGGTGCATTTACTCTTGCTCGAGTAAAATAATTGTATTTAATGTTGAGCCTTTATTGTCAGGCGATGCTGATACAGTAGTGGCTCAGTATAGCCATTGGGTTGTTCGTATCCTTTGAATATCAAATCGCAGGCGGCCTGAAAAGCGATACTGGCTTCAAAGTCCGGCGCCATGTTGCGATAGAACGGATCATTGGCATTTTGTTGGTCCACTTTCTGCGCCATGCGTTGCAAAGTATTCATCACCTGTGCTTTGGTGCAAATGCCGTGATGCAGCCAGTTGGCTATATGTTGGCTGGAGATGCGCAAGGTGGCCCGATCTTCCATTAAACCAATGTTTCTTATATCGGGCACTTTGGAACATCCCACGCCCTGGTTTACCCAACGCACTACATAGCCGAGAATACCCTGTGTGTTATTTTCCAGTTCCTGCTGGATCTCTTCTGCACTGAGTGCTTCATCAAGCAATGGCAAAACCAGCATGTCATCCCTGGTGGCAGGTGTGCGATTGAGAAGTTCCGTCTGTTGTTGCTGCACATTGACTTTGTGGTAATGCATGGCATGCAGTGTCGCAGCAGTAGGTGAGGGTACCCACGCTGTGTTCGCGCCAGAAAGTGGATGCGCTATTTTCGTTTCAAGCATTTGTTTCATTTCATCGGGCATGGCCCACATGCCTTTACCAATTTGTGCTCGTCCCTGGAAGCCGCAAGTAAGCCCGATATCCACGTTGCTGTCTTCGTAGGTCTTGATCCAGGTTGAATCTTTCATTGCTGCTTTGCGCATCACGGGGCCTGCTTCCATACTGGTGTGGATTTCATCGCCGGTGCGATCCAGGAAACCGGTATTAATAAATACCACGCGATCCTTGGCGGCACGGATGCATTCCTTGAGGTTAAGCGAAGTGCGCCGCTCTTCATCCATGATGCCCAGTTTCAGGGTAAATCGTGGCAGACCCAGCGCGTCTTCAATAAAGTCAAACAGTTCACAGGTAAAAGCGACTTCCGCACTGCCATGCATTTTTGGCTTAACTATATATATGTTCGCTCTGCGGGAATTTTGTGAAGCGGCGTCATTTTTCAGATCGTGAATACCGATTAAACTGGTGATCAAGCCATCGAGTATGCCTTCCGGTATTTCGTCGCCGTTAGCGTCCAGTACGGCGCTATTTGTCATCAAATGGCCGACGTTGCGCACTAGCAAAAGACTTCTGCCGGGCAGCACAAAGCACTCGCCGCCAGGGGAACTGTATTCCCGGTCCGGGTTTAACTTGCGAGTAATGGTTTGGCCGTTCTTGCTGAAAGTCTCGGTCAAATCCCCTTTCATCAGGCCCAGCCAGTTTCGATAGGCCAGGGTTTTGTCTTCAGCATCCACAGCGGCCACAGAATCTTCCAGGTCCTGAATCGTGGTGACGGCGGCTTCCATTATTACATCTTTGATGCCTGCAGCATGCGCTTTGCCCACCGGGTGCTCAGCATCAATATGTAGTTCAATATGCAGATTGTTGTTGCGCAACAAAATCAAATTAGGGTGACTATTATCGCCACGATAACCAACAAATTGTTCGTTATGAACCAGGCTGGTTTTTTTATTGTTGCTTAAGGTTACACCGAGTTGTTGGTTATCCAGTGCATAGCATGTGACATCGGTATGACTGGCATTGATTAAAGGAACGGTCTCATCGAGGAACAGGGTAACAAACTCAACTACCCTGGCGCCGCGCAGCGGGTTATATGTTTGTCCTTTTTCGGCACCATTGTCTTCCGTTAGTACATCGCTGCCATACAGCGCATCGTAAAGACTGCCCCAGCGGGCATTCGTTGCATTTAACGCGTAACGGGCATTCATTACCGGGACAACCAGTTGTGGTCCGGCGATATGGCTTATCTCGGGATCGACGTTATTGGTGGTAATTGTGAAATTATCACCTTCTGGCAAGAGATAGCCGATGTCTTGCAGGAACTGTTTGTAAACGTCAGGATCGTGTGCTTGACCGCGATGTTGTCTATGCCATTGGTCTATTTGCTTTTGCAACTCATCGCGTTTTTGCAGCAGGGCTTTATTTTTCTGTGAGAACCTGCTGACACATTGTTCCAGCGCCGACCAGAAGCGATCCGCGTCTATGCCTGTCCCTGGTATAATTTCATTATTGACCAAATGGTAGAGAACTTCGGCAACCTGCAAGTTGCCGACCTGGATGCGTTGAGTCATTGTTCTGATCCTCCTGAAGGAACTTCACAAAGACAACTTTTATAAAGGCTTTGTTAGCAAGAAAACGGATAAGTTAACCGTATACCAGTCGTGGCAGCCATAACACAACTTCAGGGAAAATAATACAAACTGCAAGTCCGGCGGCTTGTAAAAACAAAAACGGAATCGAAGAGCGATAGATCTGTCCCATGGTGACTTCTGGTGGCGCTACGCTCTTCAAATAGAATAGCGCATAACCGAAAGGCGGACTAATAAAAGACATTTGCATATTGACCATGTAGACCACGCCGAACCATAATGCCAGTTCTTCCGGCGCGACGCCGGGCAAGCCAAAGACTCCATCAAAAGTAAAGGTTTTCATTAGTGGTACGAAAATTGGGACTGCTAACAACAGGATACCCACCCAGTCCAGGAACATGCCCAGTATCACCAGGATCACCATCATCAGCATCAGTACACCGTAGGGTCCAAGGCCGGTACCAGCAATGGCATCGTTGACAAATTCCTGGCCGCCGTTGACCACATAAAAACCCACAAACAGAGTGGCACCAAAGATAATCCATAGCACCATGCCGGTGACACGCAGCGTGGTGATTGCTGCGGAACGGACGTTCTCTAATGATAAACGCCGGTGCATGGCAGCTACGACAATCGCGCCAAAAGTACCGACGCCGGCGGCTTCAACGGGTGTGGCAATACCGGCAAAGATTATACCCAGCACCAGAATCACCAGGACGATGGGCGCAAACATTTTATTCAATAAGCGAAATTTCTCGCGAGTATTAACGCGCTCCTCAACTGGCAGGGCGGGGCCCCACTCGGGTTTAATATATGTGACAATGGCAATATAAAGGATATACATGCCGGACAGAATCAGGCCGGGAATTACCGCGCCAATAAACAACTCTCCGACGGATTGCTGGGCAATGACGGCAAACAGGATCGCCAGGATGGAAGGTGGAATCAGAATACCCAAAGTACCACCAGCAAGGATGGAACCACAGGCGATGGTAGGGTGATAATTACGCCGTACCATGGCGGGCAAGGCAATCATGCCCATGGTGACTTCAGTAGCGCCAATGACGCCGCACATCGCCGCCAACAATGTGGATGCAATAATTGTAGAAATGGCGAGTCCACCACGCAAACCACCCAGAATCTTGTACACCATGTCATACAATTCTTCGATGATGCCAGCACGTTCCAGCATAGATGCCATAAAGATAAACAAAGGAATGGCGGAGAGCTGGTAGTTGGTCATGAGGGGAAAGATGCGTGATGGCAGGATGTTTAACATCTGCGCATCACCAAACAGGAATAGAAACACGCATGCCAGGCCGCCAGTGACGAAGGCGAGCGGCAAGCCCGCCATCAACAGGATGAGCAAACTGCCAAACATCAGTAAGGTTAGCCAGCCAATGCCAATTTCCCAGCCCATGCGCTAACCTTCTGGCCTTACGTTAGTATCAAGTTCTGCCGCATTCGGATTAATGACTACTGCAACATCCTTGATCAATTGGGAAATGCCCTGCAGTAGGAGCAGGGCGGCGCCCAATGGCAAAGCAAACTTGATGGGCCAATATTGAATCGCCCATTCTGTAAAAGAGACTTCACCGACATCATAGGCATCTTTAAAGAAAGTCCAGCCGGTAACCAGCAGGGCAATCATAAAAATAAAAAAGAACACCGAAGTTAATACGTCGGAGATGGCTTTCCAGCGTTTACCCATTTTGTTGTAAAGCACGTCAACCCTGACATGACCACCTTCACGTAACACAAAACCGCCGGCAATAAGATATTGCATACCGAACATCAGGAACATGCTTTCATGCGCCCAGTTGGTGGGGGAGTTAAAGACGTAACGGGCAATCACTTCGTAGTAATAGACAAACACCGCGATCACTGACCAGTAGGCAACGAATTCACCAGCCAGACCATTGATGTGTGATGAGAGTTTGTTAAACCGGTAAGGCTCGCTACTATCATCGTGTTCTGATTCGACAGCAGGGCAATGAAAGCCGGAATCCGGCTGTCGCGGCGATTCAACAGCATTTCGCTGGCGCGCCAGCTTGGGCAGTAATATGGCATCAATAATTAACAGCAGTAATACAATAGCCCCTAACGTATTCGCGGTCGTATTCCAGTTATCACTGTTATCCTGAGCTTCCTGAAGGGCGGGTTTTGCTTCTGCTAATTGTTGTTGCGCTTTGGCGAGTTTTTCATCGGCATTGCGGCGTCCCTTTTCCACTGCTTTTTCGGCGCGTTCCACTTTGAGTTCAGACAGTTTTATATCATTGTCGGCCGCGGAAAGCGCATCACGCGCCATTCGTACTTCAACATTGACTACAAGAATGGAGGCGAATAACGCAATAAATACCAGCGTCCATGTGCTCTTTAGATAAAGTCGGTGTACGCCAATGAAACCACCGGTTACTAGCAGGAAATAGCCAAGCGGTAGAGACACCGCCTTTTTAGCGGTGCCGGGTTTTGAACGCCGGAAAATAATCATCGCGGTGAGAGGGAAGATGACGAGACCGGCCCAGTACAACCAGTGTGGTAAGACAAAATTAATTTCAGGCATCAGTCATATCTCAAAGCAACCGACAGTGCACAACTATGATATTAAGAAAATCCTATTGAATTTGTTGTGCGCGGTATTCGTTATTTTATTTCTTGGCAATACTGCTCCTGATTGAATCGAAAGGAGCACCACCCATTTTTTGCCTGTGGGATGGTGCCCCGACTTTCCATCTTTATTTAAGACGCCTAGAGGTTGAGCTTTTGTCCTTTGATCATGGCAGCGTCGGCATAGCCCAGTGAGCCCGACATCATGTAATCAAGCTGGATTTTAAAGGCCTTTGCCGCGTATTTATCCTTATTGGCCCACTTGAACCATAGCGGTACAGCAAGCTGAGTAAAGGCTTCGACATCGTCCTGGGACAGGCGAGTGATTTCGGTGCCGGCCTCGGTAAACTTCTTCCAGGCTGCCTGGTCTGCGGCTTGAATCGCAGCATGATGCATGTCGGAATAAACATGCACTTCCATTTCCACGAACTGCTTCATTGCCTTGGATAATTTATCCCAGGATTTCTGGGATACGGTCAGATCCATCAGGTCGACCGGTTGGTAGATGGACATGAAGCCCGGTGGTCCCATGGAAATATATTTTGTCACCTGATGAAAACCGAGTGCGTGGTTTATCGCGGGTCCGACATAGTCGGCAACATCGATGGTGCCTTTCTCCAGCGCGGGGAAGATTTCCGAACCCGGCAACAACGTGGTTTTTGCGCCAGCTGCCTGAAATACTTCGGCAACCATGCCGCCTGGCAGACGCATTTTACGACCACGAAAATCGTCAATTGAACGAATGGGAACCTTGGAATGAATAATATTCGGTCCATGGTGAATGGGGCCCACATAATACATACCCATTTTTCCAAAGACTTCACGGGCCAGCTTCAGTCCACCCAGGCCGTAATAAAACACGTCCCATTCATGGGGATTACGCAGTCCTAAGGGATAGGAACTGAGAAACACCGCAGCTGGCATCCGGCCCGCCCAATACAGGGTAAACGGATTCATAGCGTCCAGCACGCCATTTTTCACAGCATCGAATAATTGAAATTCCCCGACCACATCTTTGGCGCCAAAGGGTTTGAACGCCAGCTCACCGCCGGTTTTTTCCACGATGCCGTCACACCATTTCTTGAAGACTTCGAGGCCGATGCCTCCGGGCCAGGAGGTCTGAATTTTCCAGGTCGTGGTTTTGGCGGCTTGCGCATTACCGATAAAGGGAGCGCCGGCGATAGCTGTTGCGCCTACCGCTGTGGCTTTAAGGAAATTGCGTCGCTTGGTATCAGTTTGCGCCGCAGAAGTTTGTAAAGAAGTTTGAACAACATCCCGATTGCCTTTCTTCGTGGTCATAGGCTTCCTCCGTGAGTAGAAATTACTGCTTTTTCTTAGTGTTCGAATAGCGGGTCGCTAACCGAATGCTCTTGTTTCAGTAATCTTTTTCTTGCTTAAAGCTTTTAGTAAACCACTTCATTATTGTGCTTACAGGGGGGAATGAAGTTAATTAAAGTGTTAATTTGTGCAGGGTTTTTGAATCTCCTGTAACAACGGGTTATTACTATTTATAGACCATTACCGATGCTTATCCCATGGCTATCTTGATCTCAATATAAATAATTGATTAAAAACAGAGACATACAGCTATTACTTTAAGTATTTAATAGAAGCGGTTTTTTGGTTGAAATAATCGAGTTGCAATCGAATGGTGACAGACGAAGTGAGAAATCAGCCTTACTCTGGTGAGAGGTGAGAGCTGAGCAACAAACATGGATAGCAACTGACTTAAGCTGATGGAGAATCCGGTGGAGTAGACACGCAAAGCTGGTAATCATGGCGTTTACTAATGAGCCCGCTGTACATAAAAACGTTAAGCAGGTTTTCATAGGCGTCATGAGTGATTTCAGCATGTGGCGTCCAGCAGCCGAGTTTTTGGTATGTGGCGATTGTTGCGGTTAACACGTCAAGGTCAATGTCCGGGAAAAAGCCGGCTTCCTGCCTGGCGATTTCACCGGCCGGCGCACTAATCGCATAAGCGCGCGCTTCTCGATAAGCCTGCATGAATGTTTGTGCCATGTCGGTTTCCAGCCATTCTCTGGATGCGCATAAACTGCTGAATGCGACTGGACCGACGGCGTCGCCCACCGCGGCAACCACGTGTGCAATGCCTTCTTTTTCCATCTGCTGAGGCGCGGGGCCCTGCTGATGGACATAGTCTCCCTGTCCCTGACGAAAAGCCCGGTCAATCTCATCAACGTTTCCAGCATCGATAATATTAATCGTCTTTTCGTCAACACCTTCTTTGTGTAGAGCATAACGAAACATGGCCATGGGCTGGAAAAAGTGATCGACCAGTACCTTCTTACCGACCAGTTGTTGCCAGTTAAAGTTATCTTCCGGGTGGCGCGCAGCAATAAAGAAACCATCGCGTTCGTTGATCTGTGCGAAGTGTACGATATCGCATTCTTTGCCACTTTCCAGTTCGGCGAAACTGGTGGCAACCGCTGATTGCGCCAGATGGATAGAACCGTTACGAATGCTGTCCGGTACTGTTTTCTCAGGAGTGGCAACTTCATAATGGGGTTCCAATCCCTGCTTCTTCAGGAAGCCACCGGCAATACAGATTAGCAATGGCGAATAAAATGCGGAATGGCGCAACGCCATGATATTTATTTTAGTCATCCTAAGCCCAGTCTACTGTTGATCGTGCAGGTATCGAGATTGCCATAGTATAGCAGCTGTGAAAATGATGAATAACGATAAGGATAAGTATGATCAAGTAAGTATGCTGAATAAAAATAGCGCAAAGTATCACTAACAAAAAACCCCGCACGGTGGCGGGGTCAAGTGGTTTTATAGTTATTGTTAATTCTTTGTGATGACTACTTTTTGGGTTCGGCAACCGTCAGACCCAGCATCTGCCAGCTCTGCATTCCACCGCGATAGTAGAAGATTTTTTCCGGTGGATAACCCATTTTGATCAAACCTTTTATAGCGCGGGGCGATTGACCGCACCACATCCCATTACACCACAGTAATATATCCTTGGCGTTGTCGAAATCCCACTTGCCATAGTCGCGGTAATCGGCGTTGACAGTTTTAACAATGAAGTTCCAGGTCTTGGCCATCATTGTTGGGGAAGAAACTTTAGGTACCCCCAGTTTACTTAACGCGACGGTTTTTACCAGGTCACTTTCTGTTTCATCAAACGTTGTGAAAGGGATATTCACCGAGCCCGGAATGGTGCCTTTTTCATACCAGGCAGGGGTGCGTGCATCAATCAACACACCGGTACCTTTGTTGACCTTGTTCTCGATAAATTCCAGTAATTCCAGTTCGCCTACTGTGGTGACGCCTGGAGCGACATGCATGGGCTGAATGCAGAACGGCGGACACTTCCTGGAAGTTTTGCTATATCCTCCCGTTAGTACGTGATTTTGATCCTGTATACGCTGTATAGCGACCACTTCCCCTTCGTGTACTGCCAGGACGCTTTCTTTTTCCGGTGAAATTTTTACTTCCATTACCTCTGCATTGGCATGTAACGAAATCAGGCCACCAATTGCCGCGGTAACGATCAGAATTTGTTTGGTATATGTGTTCATCTCGTTTAACCCTCAGATATCCCAATAAAAATATAATCACTTATTCTTTTCGAAGTACAAATCAAAAACCGTTTTACTCGCCCGTGTCATCTTATGTTCTTCCTGGTAAACGGCAAACACAGCAGTTTTGTCCTGCTGATCAAGTTTTTTGTAGAAGCGATAGGTGGCCGGACGGGCGGATCTTAATTCCGTTTCAAATTGCATCATTTCCTTCTGACTAATCTGTATGCCGCCTTTGGATTGAGCAGAGCCGTTAATGCTTTTTGTGCTGTTACCAACCTGGGCGCTCTTTTCTGCTTCTACTTCCAGTGCCTTGAGATATGCGTCGTCGACAGCAATTGCTGGTGTAGCAAATACGGCCATCAGGATAAACGAAATGAGAAAAGCAATGGCAAACGAGCGATGTGCTCGATAATGATAGATATAGAGATTGTCTTTATACATGTGGAATATCCCCCCGAGTTATCCCCCTCAAAACTCGATAAGCCACTACACATATAGTTAAAATTACCGATTCGGAAGCGACTCACTCTTGATCAGCGAAGAGTACGACAGCAATAAGGTAATTTATTCACAGGGTCTTGTTCGCTAATGACTCGTTTATTGGACGAGCGGTCACGCATTTGTTCCCTTGTGAGTAATACAACGGCTTACCTACAATAAAAAAATTACTCGAATTCCGTGTCAAGAAAAGTGTACATACTATAACTTGAATTTGTGATCGAATCAGCAATTCCTACACAATTTCTTCATAGATTGTACTTATGTTAATACGTACATGCTTTTAAAATGCTTAAAATTGATAATTGCCAGAGCGTTAAATAACCGAATAGCAAATAGTATAAGTAATTTAAATTCAAGGAGTGCGGCGGAAATTCCTCTGTCGCGACGTTTGAGGCACTGCATAACGCTTTTTGTATCAAGAAGTTGTCGAAGGTCGGTTAGTCAATTTTAGTTTTTGGTATATAAGACACCTTCAAAATCTCTTGCGTGCTTATAGGGCTGTCATACTTATCCTACAGGCATCGGCAGAAGATTTATGAACTGATTCACAGACAGCAGTGAACATCGATTGATAGCGTGATTTGAGCAGCAAGCGGCCTGGCTGGGTAGATGTAATTGGTCGCCATTAGCTGTTATACCGATGCCGGAAGTTTCCCTTGTGTTAAAAAGCGCTAGCCCCGACAATGTTGGAAGCTACTTAAGTAAATACTAAACGGAATTTGTTCTAATGGTTACTGAAAGCATATTCATGAATCTCATCAAATACACACGTGACTCTCAGCAGAAGTGGAAGCCCGGATTCAGGAGCCTGGCGATTGTAATCCTGGCCCTTGCGCCAGTGGCGTGCGACCGCGGTTCCAGCACAAACGACACTTCCCGCAAGCTGGCGGAACAACCCACACCACTGGCTTTCCTGCAACTGCAGCAAGCTGACAATTGTGACCAGTTAAAAACCTACATTACTGAATCGCTCATTAAACAATATGCTTCGATTCCGAAATATGCCCAGTATTATTATTGTGAAGCGCCGCGTACCGATGGTACGGGTGCGGCACCGCCGCCGGCTACTGCAAGCCCGGTGACTGGTGATGAAAGCAATCTGTCTGGTGGCAGTGGAGGAGCAGCGGATGCAGCGCCGGTACCAGGGGATGTCTCCGACACCAACAACCAGGAACAGGGCGTACATGAAAGTGATATTGTCAAAGCCGATGATCTGGGCAATGTTTATATGCTAACAGGCCGGCATCTGATTATTGCTGATGGTTTTCCACCTCAGAACATGTCGGAGCATGCACGGATTGATCTGGGCGCGCGGGGTATCAATCTGTTCCTGGATAAGGAAAACCAGCGACTCATAGTCCTCGCGAGAAAAGACGAGCCCTATTACATCATGGATCCTGTACCAGTAAATGAGGCGAGTACCGTCGTTTACCCCAAGCCGCAGGAAGATTATACGGTTGCTATTTTCTACGATGTGTCGGATCCGGTTACTCCTGCGCTGATCGACCAGCTGCAATTGCGGGGTTATTTCCGTGAAGGCCGCCGTATCAATGATCGTTTACACCTGGTTTCCAATCATTATTTGCGCCCACCTGGTTTATATGAGGATGTCCAGTTTTGGGAATTGTATAACGCATTTTACAACGCGGTGTATCAAACTCGTTGCGAAGACCCGGATACGGATCTTGCTGCTCATCCTGCTGTAGTATCAGCACGCAATAACCTGATCGCCAAGATTACCGACATGGTGTCCAGTCGTGACCCATCGGAATATCTCCCTGATGCATTTCGGGTTGCTGATGGTAATGCGCAATCCATTCCTTATCTGGCCTGCACTGATATTCAGCATCCGGAAGTGAATATGAGTCTGGGATTACAAATTATTACCAGTGTCGATACTGATGGCGCCAATCTGGCAGCCGCCGGTATTGTGAATAATAGTTACATTACTTATGTGAGCCAGGATCACCTTTATCTGGCGGAAACCAGTGCGCGCTGGTGGTGGGTGATGGAAGACGGTAGTTGGCCGACGTCACAAACCGCGATCTACAAGTTTGCCATATCCGGAGATGCGCCCCAGTATGTCGCGACTGGTCGTGTAGATGGTTACGTCAATAATCAATTCAGTTTGAGTGAGCACAATGGCGCACTACGCGTGGCGACGACTCAGGACGATACTTTTCCGGTGGCGCCTGGCCAATGGCAACGGGAGCAGAAAAATCATTTATCTGTGTTGACGGATGACGGCAATGGCACGCTGAATGTTGTCGGTGAAGTGCGAGACTTTGCACCCGATGAGAGTATTCGCAGTGCGCGCTTTATTGGTGATAAGGGTTTCGTAGTGACTTTTCGTAATATTGACCCGCTGTTTACTTTTAATCTTGCCGATCCCGCTAATCCCGTCATGTTGGGTGAGTTAGAGATTCCGGGTTTTAGCACCTACATGCATCCTTATGACGAGAATCATTTGTTGACTATTGGTCGTGCGGGTGGCGCTGGCGGAACCGGCGTGGGTAATGGAATACAGCTGCAGTTGATTGATATCAGTGATATGAATAATCCTTCCGTGCTGCATTCTTATATCCCCACCATGCCAAGTGGCTGGTCGTGGAGCACGGCGGAACATGATCATAAGGCGTTTACGTTTTATCAGCCGGCCAGCCTGCTGGCGATCCCACTGCAGTATTCGTACTATCTTAGTAACGAAGCGTTCAGCGGCATCGCGGCTTACGAGGTAACACTGGAAAGTGGTTTTCAGGAACTGGGTCGGGTGGACCATGCCGACCTGGCGTTTGACTATTATTGTGTAGCTAATACCGACTCTCTTGCGGCGCCCTATATCCAGGACTGTACCAATAGCGGCTATATGTACTGGGCAGCCCCGCGACGTTCCATTGTCATGACCGACACCAGTGATGTCTACTTATATACGTTATCCGATGTGGGATTAAAAGCGTCATCGATTAGCGATTTGGGTACGACGCTGGGTAGTCTGGTGTTTCCAGCGCAACCCTATCCATGGTGGTATTTTGGCTATATCGATGTAGGGGTTGTCGAACCGATGCCACTTGTTAGTGGCGGTGGTGGAGTGGGTGGCGCGGAGCCGGCTCCGGCCGTGGACACCGCGCAATAGCACTATTACTTTTATAGCGCCTTCTTCTGTAACAGGGCTTCCGCCTGTCGCGTTAAGTCCTTTAAGGTATTTTCCATTTGCAGACGCTGGGGTTCGAGGTCTTCCGCACGCAGTCCTTTCGGTGTGGTAAATGGTTCACCGATGACGATGGCGATGCGTGAAAACGGTTTGGGGATCATGAAGCGATCCCAGGAATGTAAATACCAGGCGCTGCTTGCCGCATAAGCCAATGGCAATAACGGCGTTTTGGTGAATTGCGACAGCATCAAGTCACCCACCTTGAAAACATGTAACGGACCTTGTGGTCCATCGGTATTAATCGCCGGGGACACTTTTTCCCTGGTAATCAAATTGTACATATCACGCATGGCCAGTGCGCCGGTGCGGGTTTCTGAACCGCGAATCACAGTGCCGCCCCAGCTTTTAATCACATTCGCAGCAATCTCGCCATCTTTGGATGGGCTTACCAGAAAACCAATCCTGATGCCTCGCTTTATCAACTGGAACATGTACCAGGAGCCAAACATAATGTGTTGATGCCAGTAACAGGGAATGAATGCCGTGTCGTCGCCAGTCACGCGCTGCACATTTTCCTCACCAACAATATGGGTCACGCGACAGGTCGACCAGATGGTGCGGATTACCAGTTTAAGAATGACCGCGAACAGGGAGTAAGTCAGGCGTTGCCGTGCCGTAAGTTCAGCCATATTGCTGGTCCTGGACATGTGCGGAACTGTAATAATCAACGCAATCGGAAAAGGAATGCTCCTGCAGGCTGATGTCAGGATTTTTCTCCTGGCATGCAAGATAACTAACGTCGTTTACATCCAGTGCAAGACGTTGTAGATACCACGATTGGTTGTTACAACTTGCACGCTCCTGATCCAGTACGATTGCTTTCATCGCCAGCACACCACTTCCACTGGCCTTTGCCACGGCCTCTTTTTTTACCCACAGTTCAAGAGAACTGCGGGCACCGGATTTGATTTGCGCGAGTTCGTTATCGTTAAACACATGATGCAATAACCTGGGATTTCGTTCGTCTGTGGTTTCGCTATCAATGCCTAGCGCCGTACTCAGGCTTACTGCGCAGGCAACGATATTTTCCGAATGGGTAATATTGAATTCGATGCCATTGGAACAGGTGGGCTTTTGTGTTGGCGAAAAATTGATCTTTTTATAACTAAAATCAACGACGTTGAGTTGCTCCGCGGCCTGGCCAAGCAGGATCAATCCCAGCACGGACGCGGTGGCCTGTTTGCTATCACCTAAGCGGGCGAGCGCATCCGCTTTATGTGGCGGAAGGCGATGCAAGAAGCTGCCGATCAGTGCCGCTGACAGCCTTCTATTCAGTCTCGTGTAATTAACCAATATCATTCTATTAATTTGTGCTAATATTGCGCAAAATTTTGCGTAATCCTAACACATGACTGTCTCGCAACTAAATAATCCTTCAGTGCCGCCCGGTCCGGACACACCTCATGATATCTCGGTGACCGAGGAGGATTTTTATCGTCTTGCAGAATGGTTACAGACCTATGGTGATATTTTTCGGGTACCTCAGGTTACCCGCAAAGGATCCATGCTGGTAATAAACCATCCTGACGCCATCAAACATGTCCTGGTCAGCAACAGTAAAAATTATGCCAAAGGCGTTGGGTTTGAACTGGTGAAGATGTTGCTGGGTAACGGCATCATCGTCAGTGACGGTGCCACCTGGTGGCGGCAGCGGCGCATGATTCAACCAGCGTTCAATAAGAAAGTCGTCGCGCAACTAACGCAACAGATGAAAGACATTAATCTGCGGCTGCTGGAAAAATGGCGAGCGTTGGCAGATCAAGAGGCCATCATCGATATCACTGAAGAGACCAATCAGCTGGCTCTGGAAATCATTTTACGCGCGCTGTTCAGTGATGACTTCGATGCGATGTGCGAAACCACTGGCGACAATCCATTTGCTATCTTAACCGACGATTCAGTGCGTGATCTCAAGCTGGTAGTGAAATACCGCGCGTTGACCAAATTGGTTGGTGAACTCTTAACACGGCGTCGTACACAAGCGAAAAAGCCATTGGACTGGTTGTCGATGTTTATTGATGCTCGCGACAAGGAAACCGGCGAGCCCATGACGGACAAGGAAATGATTGACGAGGTCATGACCATGATTGTCGCCGGTTCGGAAACCAGTGCCACCACCATGAACTGGGCCTGGTATCGTCTTTCGCAACATCCGGATGTCGAGCGACGCGTGCATACTGTTGTCGATCAGGCCAGCTATGAACAAGTACCCGGATTCGAGCATCTCGACGAACTGGCTTATATCCGCCAGGTGGTAGAAGAAGTGTTGCGTTTGTATCCGCCGGTCTGGTTGTTCACCCGCAAGACGCTGGAAGAGGACACCATTGCCGGTTATCGCGTTGCCGAGGGTACTGACATTGCTATCTCTCCGTATTACATCCATCGTCATACCGGGTTCTGGGAAAATCCAGAACAGTTTGATCCTGAGCGCTTTGCACCGGAGAATGTGAAACAGCGCAACAAGTATAGTTATATTCCATTCTCTGCCGGGCCGCGCCGTTGCATTGGCGATTTTTTTGCGATCGTGGAAGCGCAAGTTCATTTTGGTCTCATGGCACGTTACTTTACACTGGAACATGTCGCAGACCATCAGGTGGAATTGCATCCGGCGGTAAATTTACGTACCAAATACCCGATTCACATGCGAATTAAACCCAGAAAAACATCGAACTCATGATTGATTATTCAAATTTAACCGACGCATTAGAAGCACAACGTTCAGGTGATCGCGGCATTACCTTTATAGAGGGCAAGCAGGACCACCGGTCGCTCAGCTATGCTCAATTATATGACCGGGCTTTGATGCAGTTAGCTGATTTGCAGCAAGCCGGATTGACACCGGGCGCACAGCTCATCATTTTGCACAACGACAACCAGACGTTCCTGGAAGCATTTTGGGCCTGCATGCTCGGCGGTATCGTGCCGGTGCCCGTAGCCGTTGGCATTAGCGATGAACACCGGGCCAAACTGTTTCGCATTTTTAACAAGCTGGAACGACCGCATTTATTCACGTCACAGGATAACCTGGAGCGGTTGGTCAGTTTTGCCGAACAGCACAACCTGCACGAATCCTTACAGGTGGTGCAAAGCAAAACCGTACTTGCCGAGAATCCGCAACACCACGAGCAGCGTGGGCAATGCCATGAACCGAAACCAGACGATACGGCCTTTATTCAGTTTTCCTCCGGCTCCACCAGCGAACCCAAAGGGGTAGTGCTTACGCACAAAAATATACTTACCAATATCAATGCCATCATTCAACGGGCGGCTCTTACATCCGATGATGCAACACTCAGCTGGATGCCGTTAACCCATGATATGGGATTGATTGGTTTTCATCTTGTGCCGCTGGCGGGTGGGTTTAACCAATGTCTGATGCCTACTGAATTATTCAGTCGTCGGCCGTTGCTGTGGATGGAAAAAGTCAGCGAAATGAAAACCACCGCAACCTGTTCTCCCAATTTTGGCTATAAGCATTTTTTAAAGGCGCTGGGTAATAAAAAGCTCGATGTCGATAACCTGTCTCATGTCAGGCTGATCTACAATGGCGCCGAGCCCATTTCGGTGGATATTTGTAATCAGTTTCTCGATGTCATGCAGGCCTATCAGCTACCACGGGAGTGTATGTATACCGTGTATGGCCTGGCAGAAGCGACGCTCGCCGTTGCGTTCCCGATTCCGGGTGAACTGTTTCAAAACCTCTATCTGGACCGTCATGCCATGCGCGCTAACGAACAGGTACAGTTTGTAGAAAAGGGGCACGCGGATGCTGTGGTGCATGCCGTGGAAGGTAAAGCCATTCAGGACATGGAAATTAAAATTACCAGGGAAGACAATGCTGCCTTACCAGCCAATCATATCGGGCTGGTGCAAATACGCGGTGGCAGCGTGACAGCGGGATACTACATGGATGATGAGGCCAACCGCACCGCATTAACCGGCGCCGGCTGGTTGAATACCGGGGATCTTGGTTTTCTTACCGATGATGGGGACCTGGTAATCACCGGGCGCGAGAAGGACATCATTTTTTCCAACGGCCTGAATTATTATCCTCACGATATAGAGGCAGTGGCTTTGCAGCTACAGGAGCTTGAACTGGGTAAAGTGGTGGCTTACGGCATACGCCAGCCCAATGCGGATACCGATGACTTGCTGATTTTTGTGTTGTTTCGTGCCGGTATTCAGGATTTTATCGGTATCGTGCGCGACATCACGCGGCACATCAACGAACAAACGGGGTTGCAGGTATCAAAGGTGATACCAGTGAAACGCATTCCCAAGACCACCAGTGGCAAATTACAGCGCCGCCTGCTGGCTGATGCCTATTTGCAGGGCGAGTACGATGGAGACATTGCGGAAATCGAAAAGTTACTGGCGGCAGCCCACCAGCAGGCAAGCGGGGATATGTCGTCCACCGAGGCGCAACTCAAAGCAATCTGCGACGAGTTTATTAAGGATAAAAATGTCAGCCTGCGCGATAACTTTTTCGAGATCGGCATCAGTTCTTTAAC
>Ga0209742_10000214_pt1 | contig 32994 bp, 37 predicted proteins | sample DeeMarSeWOR38_10_FD_187462 | JGI IMG/M metagenome (GOLD analysis project Ga0209742, IMG submission 187462) | Marine sediment microbial communities from White Oak River estuary, North Carolina - WOR-3-8_10 (SPAdes) (version 2) | ecosystem: Environmental > Aquatic > Marine > Intertidal zone >...
CAGCGGCAAAGTCGGCAGGCGTTTTTAGGTTTTTAAAAAGCAGCGGTGTAACCTGGTTCACCTGTTTGTCTGTGCACTGGGCCGAAAGAATGGTGGCAACCAGAAGTTCAAACGGGTTCTGATGCAAAAGCTGGGTTTTGACATCGGGATAAATCCTTCGCAGCATTTTGCGAATTTTATCAGCACGCGATTTTAAATGCATACACAAGGTCCGTGGTCGGTTGTCCGTCGTCAGTTGCAAAAACTGCTTTTCTAGTCTATTTTAAACGAGGTGCTTAACAAATCTATTCAGGCGTGGGATATAAGCCGGTTTTAAAGGCGCAGTCAAGTCTGAACAACATCCGAATCGCGACTGACCACAGACGACGAACAACCAACAGAAACTTAATAATAAAAAGTTTAAGTGGTTAACCGGAAATCGCCAGCTGAATGTGTGCTCAACAGGTATATCACCACGAAGGGCACGAAGTTTACGAAGGCATGAGTGAATCAATTTAAAATTCCCGCTTCCCGTCCTTCGTGTGCTTCGTGGTTAAAATAGCTTAAATTGGGCTTTTTGCATAACCGTAAAAGCTTAAATCAAGTAGCGACGAACCTTTATGAATCCCAGCAAAGAAAAAGTACGCGCTTTAGGCCTGTGTTCAGGGGGGCTGGATAGCACCCTGGCCGGTCTGGTATTGCGCGACCAGGAAATCGATGTTGAATGGATCACATTTGAAACGCCGTTCTTTGCGGCGGCCAAAGCCCGCAAAGCATCCGAAAAAACGGGCATCCCTTTGACCGTCAAGCCGATTTATCCCGTTTACATCAAAATGCTCAAGGATCCGCCGGCCGGATACGGCAAACAAATGAATCCGTGCATGGATTGTCACGCGCTCATGTTCAAACTGGCCGGCGAAATGATGAAGGAAAATAATTTTGACTTTCTGTTCAGCGGGGAAGTCCTCGGCCAGCGGCCGATGTCACAAACCCGATCATCCCTGCAGTATGTTGAGAAACACTCGGGCTTCAAAGGCTATATTTTGCGACCGCTAAGCGCTAAAAACCTTCCGGAAACCATTCCGGAAAAAGAAGGGCTGGTTGATCGGGAACGCCTGCTGGACATTGCCGGACGGAGCCGCAAAAGGCAAATTGCACTGGCCAAGAAATACGGCCTCACCGATTATCCCGCTCCGGCCGGGGGCTGCCTTTTGACCGACGTTAATTATTCCAGACGGCTGGAAGACCTATTTTCCCATCAGGATGCATGCACCGAAGAAGAATTGCATCTTTTAAAATACGGCCGGCACTTTCGATTAAATCCAAAAACAAAACTGATTGTCGGGCGTACACAGAAGGACAATGAAAACATATTGAAATATCACAATCCGCAAACCGACACGCTGATCGATGTTAAAGACCACCCCAGTCCCCTGGCGCTGATTCCCGGTGATGGTCCAAAAGATGCGATTTATCTGGCGAGCTCCATCTGCGTGGGTTACAGCAAGGCCTCCAACCTTACGCCCATCGATGTCGTGGTCAAAACACCTCACGGCCAGGAGACCATCCAGGTCATCGGTATCCCCACTGCTGATTTCAAGAAACTGCTTATATAGGTTCAGACGTTCAAAGGTTAAATAGTTCTGGCCTTTGGTCTCATCATTTTGAATATCGAATATCGAACAAGGAATTTCGAATGCTGAAGTTTTTTTCCTTCGACATTCATTATTCCTTGTTCGATGTTCTGCGGTTCTCTGTTCCCTGAAACCTGACACCCGGAACCTTTAACTAAGGCCTCAGGCCTTTGGCGGCCAACTGCCCGCAGGCAGCCGAAATATCCTGCCCCTTGCTCTGGCGAATCATAACCGTGTAGTTGTGGTCGATCAAAACCTTTTGAAATCGAAGGATCGTATCTTCCCCGGGGCGCTGATACCGGCAGCCCTCATGGGCGTTGAAAGGGATCAGATTGATTTTCGACTTGATCGGCCGCAATAGCCTAGCCAGACGCTCGGCATCTTTCACCGAGTCGTTGACGTCTTTCAGCAGGACATACTCGATGGTAATCCGCCGCCCGCCGCGCAGTGGAAAATGCTCGCAGGCTTTCAGCAGTTTTTCGATGGGAAACTTCCGGTTGATCGGCATCAAGCGGCTGCGGGTTGCGTTGTCGGCGGCATTAAGTGAAACGGCCAGATTTACGCGGGTATCGCGCCCCAGATCGGCCAGCCGGGATACCAGGCCGGCTGTGGATACGGTTACCCGCCGCGCGGCAAAACCAAGCCCGAGGCTGTTGTCGGTGATCACTTCAATCGCGGCGACCAGGCTTTTGTAGTTGGCCAGCGGCTCGCCCATTCCCATAAAGACCAGGTTGCTCAGCAGAGTCGAATCTTTCAAATCGTTTTTGATATCCCTCACCTGGGAAACGATTTCGGCCTTGCTCAGATTGCGCTGAAAGCCGCCGCTGGCGGTCAAACAAAACCGGCAGTTCTGCGCACAGCCCACCTGACTGGAAATACACAGCGTGTAATGATCGCGCTCCGGGATAAGGACGCTTTCAATGTATTTTGCGTCTGCCAGCTTAAACAGATACTTACGCGAACCGTCTATGGAGGTTTCAATATTTTCGATTTGCAGGCGTCTGATCGTAAACTGTTCTTCCAGAAGCGAACGGATGTCCTTGGCGATATCGGTCATGAGGTCAAATCGATCCGCCTGACGCAAATAAATCCATTTTAGAATCTGATTCGCACGATACGACGCAATTCCCTGATCGCCCAACCATCTGGTCAATTGGTTGCGATCAAGTTCAAGAATGTTATGCTTTTCCTCATTCAGCATATTAAATTAATTTCCATGTGCCAGAATAAATGGCAGCAGTAATGCATTCCGGAATACCCGGCAAATCATAGGCCCGGGACAAAATAATACCTGGATTTTGCACGAGTTGGAGGCTTTCATATGCAAGGCATTTAAGGGCGAAGCTATAGTGAACTATGCCTCGCCCTTAATAACGCAGCAGATGGAAGCCTCCGGCTCGCCCGCAGGGCGAAAATAGATGAGAAATAAAATATGATCGTCATCTGATTTACTTTTGATGTAAAATGGATTTTGCGCTATTCTTGCACGAACCTGACGGATTTAAATACCAAAAAGATTCTCATCTATTTTCGTGCAAGATTCAGGTATTAATTTACTTGACATAGCATTTTTTAAATTATATTTTCAAGAATTTATGAACTCAGTCAGGTAAAAGCATGCTCGACAGCCTTAGCGATAGATTAAACGCCATATTCCGGAAGCTTAAAGGGCATGGCAAATTAACCGAAAAAAATATCGAGGAAGGGCTGAAAGAAGTCCGTATGGCCCTTCTCGAAGCCGATGTCCATTATCGGGTCGTTAAAAGCTTCATTGCCGATATCAAAGAGCGCGCGATGGGTCAGGAGGTTCTGGAAAGCCTGACACCCGGCCAGCAGGTTGTTAAAATTGTCAATGAAACCCTGACGGAATTAATGGGCGCCCGTCATGAACAATTGAATCTGTCGGGGACAAGTCCGGTATCGGTGATGCTGGTCGGCCTGCAGGGCTCCGGTAAAACCACCACTGCCGGCAAGCTTTCTGTATATTTAAGAAAAAAAGGTCGCAACCCCTACCTGGTTCCGGCGGATGTCTATCGCCCGGCGGCCATCGACCAGCTTCAAAAGCTGGCCCATCAGCTGGATGTACCGGCTTTTCCGTCCCGCACAGACCAGGATCCGGTTAGGATCTGTCAGGAGGCGAAGATCGCAGCGCATCAGCAAGGATGCGATACCCTGCTGGTGGATACGGCCGGACGGTTGCACATCGATGAGGCGCTGATGGCCGAGCTGGTCAACATCAAAACGGCCATCCAGCCGGCCGATATCCTGCTGGTGGCCGATGCCATGACCGGTCAGGATGCGGTCAATATCGCCAGTTCTTTTAATGAGGCTCTCGACCTGGGCGGGGTGGTGCTCACGAAGATGGATGGCGATGCCCGCGGCGGGGCGGCGCTTTCGATTAAATCCATCACCGGCAAGCCGATCAAGTTTATCGGTGTGGGCGAAAAGCTGAGCGACCTGGAACCATTTCACCCGGATCGCATGGCTTCCAGTATCCTGGGCATGGGCGACGTCCTGACCCTGATCGAAAAAGCCCAGGATGTCGTCGATCAGAAACAAGCCGCAGCGCTTGAAAAAAAACTTAGAAAAAGCCAGTTCACTTTGGAGGACTTCCGCAACCAGATGGTTCAGATCCGGAAAATGGGGTCCTTTACCGATCTGCTAAAAATGATCCCGGGCATGGGACAGATGAAACAACTCAAGAACCTGCAGGTGGATGATCAGGAGTTTGTCAGGATCGAGGCGATTATTAATTCCATGACGCCTCAGGAAAGGCGCAACCATTCCATGATTAACGGCAGCCGCCGCAAGCGAATCGCCAGAGGAAGCGGCACGCGGGTTCAGGATGTCAATAAGCTTTTAAAAAACTATACCCAAGTTTTGAAAATGTTAAAAAAATTTAATCAAGGCGGCATGCGCGGCATGGGACGAGGAATGCTGCCGTTCTGAAGGAGAAATCATAATGGGCGTTAGAATCAGGCTTGCCAGGCACGGAGCCAAGAAAAAACCTTTTTATCGGATCGTTGTTGCCGATAGTGAAAATCCCAGAGATGGCCGATTTCTGGAAAAAGTGGGCACCTACGATCCGTTAAAGGAGCCGGCAGAGGTATCCTTGAATCCGGATCGAATTAAATACTGGATGGAAAAAGGCGCAATTCCGTCAGATACGGTCAGAAACCTTTTAAAAAGGGAAGGCTTTTTTGCTACCGGTAACTAGTAAATAGAAGTTGTCTCAAGATTTAAAATCGTTGTTAGAAGAGTTGTCCATCCCCCCTGTTTCTCAACCGGCTACAAAGGAGATGGCGCCATGAAAGATCTGATCAACTCTATTGCTCGAGCATTGGTAGATCGTCCGGAAGAGGTCAGCGTAAAAGTGGTTGAGGGAAATCAGACGTCGGTCCTCGAGCTTAAGGTCGCCAAAGAGGATCTGGGGAAAGTTATCGGCAAACAGGGCAGAACGGCGCGTGCCATGCGAACGATATTGAGCGCGGCTTCTGCCAAAATAAAAAAAAGAACTGTCCTGGAAATTATTGAATAAGCTAGGACCCAAAAAGGACGTTGTGCTCATTGGAAAGATCGTGGGTGCCCATGGCGTTAAGGGTACCAGCAAGATTCAGTCATATGCTGAGTCCCTGGAAATTTTTAAATCGGGGGCGGCCCTGCTGGTTATTTGCCCGGACGGCATTGAACAGCGATATGAAATTGACTGGATCAAATCGCATTCCCGCGGGGCACTTTTAGCCTTAAAAGACATCATCAGCCGCGATCAGGCAAAATCACTGATCGGATCTGAGCTGTATATTGAAAAAGCAGAACTTCCGGAACTGGAAGCGGGCACCTATTACTGGTTTGAGCTCATAGGATTGAACGTTTATACATCAGCTGATCGTTACATCGGTCGCCTGGATTCGATTATCGAAACCGGAGCCAATGATGTCTATGTTGTTAAAGATAAGGGCAAAGAAACGCTGATTCCGGCCCTTGAGTCGATTGTTCGGTCTATTGATATCGAATCGAGAATCATACGGGTCGAGTTGCCCGAAGGCCTGGAAGATAATTAACTTAGACTCGATTGAAAAATTTCAATTGAGGTGCTTTTTGTCATTAGAAGTGGTTTCAAAACTTCAGATCAGGTTTCCCGCTTGAACGCGGGATTGCACGTTTTGATTTTACAAATTAAGGTGTGCATCAAAACAAGGCGTCCCGCGTATTGGAAGCGGAGCGTACACGTAAGTACGTGAGTATTTCAATGGGAGGGACAACGCAGCCATTGGGGCTCAGATGAGGTTTTGAATGCACTTCTACAGTTGAATGTGAGTCGGGAATGAATTTCGTCGTATTAACCATATTCCCTGAAATGTTTGACCCATTCTGGGACCACGGGATTATCAGGAGGGCGATTGATCAAAAGAAAATTTTTGCTTCAACCCTGAATATTAGAGAATATGCTGAAGACAAACACCAGGTGACCGACGATCGACCTTATGGCGGCGGCAGCGGGATGGTCATGAAACCCGAACCATTGGCCGGCGCAATTCGGGCTGCTCATCGCCAGTTCCCTTCTGCAAAAACAATCCTGCTGACACCTCAGGGACGCGTTTTTAATCAAAAAACAGCCAATGAACTGGCTGCTTTTGAAGGGTTGATTTTAGTATGTGGGCGTTATGAAGGAGTGGATGAGCGCATCAGCCACGACCTCATTGACTATGAAATTTCTATCGGAGATTATGTGCTGACCGGCGGCGAACTGGCGGCCATGGTCGTCATCGACGCCGTTGCCCGTCAAATACCCGGCACCCTTGGGGGGAAAGATGCCGCTGAAAAGGATTCTTTTTCAAACGGCCTGCTGGAACACGCGCATTACACCCGCCCTCAGGTTTTTGAAGGTAAAGCGGTACCGGAGATATTACTGTCAGGGCATCATGAAGAAATCGAAAATTGGCGCCTGGAATCCGCGTTGATGCGCACCCTATCAAAGCGACCGGATCTCCTGCAAAACAGGCGCTTAGATAAAAAGGAGATTGAAATATTAAAGCAGTGGTCCCGGCATATCCAAAATATTATAAATTTTCACCACGAAGGTCACAAAGAACACAAAGAAAAGAAGTAAGATCTAATAGATAAACAAGAAATTAACTAAATTATGCAAACCTGACCCGATCGTGCGTATGAAGAGAACTGGCTAACAGGCGAACGGGCAAACCGATATGCCGAAATTATATGTGGCATTGATCCATTATCCGGTGGTCAACAAAAACGGTGAAACGATAGCATCCGCTTTGACCAACCTGGATTTACACGATATCTCGAGGGCTGCCAAAACCTACGGTTTGAAGGCCTTTTGGGTCGTTACGCCCCTTGAAGACCAGAAAAATCTGGTCGAAAAGATTATTTCTCATTGGACATCCGGCATCGGTGCCGAGTATAATCCCAAAAGGCGCAGCGCTCTCGAGCTCGTTCGCGTCAATGATTCGTTCAGCAAGGCGCTTGACCAGATTGCAGCAACGGAAGACAGTTATCCGATCACGATCGCAACCTGTGCGCGGAAATTTCCGGACAGCATCAGCCACGCAAATTTACGCGCCATGTTGGACAACGGCAGGCCCTATGTTCTGGTTTTAGGAACCGCCTGGGGTTTGACCGAAGAATTTATCGGCAAAGCCGATTATGTGCTCGAACCGATTGTGGGAAAAACAGATTACAACCATCTTTCGGTGCGCTCGGCTGCGGCGATTATCTTCGATCGGTTATTAGGATAAAAAAAGGGTTCATTGGTTTTATTAGTTTAATTTGGTTTAATTCGTTGGACAGAAAATGAAGCATGACTGATCGAATTTATTTAAGTCCATAGCGCCATTAACCAATTAAACCAATTCAACCAATCAAACTAATTAAACATTAACGAAAAATCAGATATCGACGGACAGGCAACCTGTCGGTTTGGCCGTTGATGTAAAGTTTAGAGAACTTTTGGAGGAATGATGGAAAAGATTCAGCAAATTGAAAAAGAACAAATGCGACTGGACCACCCCGATTTTGCACCGGGCGATAATGTCAAAGTCCACGTAAAAATAAAGGAAGGTGAAAAAGAACGTATCCAGGTTTTTCAGGGTGTGGTCATCAGCAAACGCAAAGGGAACACAAATGCGACGTTTACCGTCCGCAAGGTTTCCTACGGTGTCGGAGTCGAAAGAATTTTCCCGCTGCACTCGCCGGCTATCGATAAAATCGAGGTGGTTACGCGGGGCCGGGTACGGCGGGCAAAAATCTACTACCTGCGCAAACTCAGAGGAAAGGCCGCCAGGATCAAAGAGCGCCGGTTATCCTAAAAGAAGCAAACCGATAAGGACTGAAGTCGGATATCGGAAAAAGGAAGATTGCACTATCGACTTCCGCATTCCGAATTCAGAATTCCAAGATGGATTTGTGGTTTTTCGAAAAAAAAGCCACTGAAAAAGGTTATAGAGAGATCGCCGGTATTGACGAGGCCGGTCGGGGTCCCCTGGCCGGCCCTGTTGTTTCGGCGGCAGTGATTCTGCCGCAGACCTTCTCGGTCGCTGACGTCATTGATTCCAAAAAATTGTCCGCTAAAAAACGCGCGCGGCTGTATCAAGAAATTTATGCCGGTGCGGTTTCCGTAGGCATCGGCATCGTTGATCCGATTGAAATCGACCGTATTAATATCTTGCAGGCTTCCTTGCTGGCCATGGCCATGGCGACGAATAATCTGCGACCCCAGCCCGAATGCCTTTTAATCGATGGACCATTTCGAATTCCATCCCACCTGCCCCAGAAACCCATTGCCAAAGGAGACTCGTTAAGTGTCTCGATCGCCGCTGCATCGATTGTCGCCAAGGTCACCCGTGACCGGTTGATGGAAAGGTATCATGAATATTATCCACAATTTGGCTTTTGCCGACACAAAGGATACCCGACCCGGGCGCACAAGGAAGCGATACACCGATTTGGATATTGTCCGATTCATCGAAGGACGTTCAGAGGCGTCAAAGAGTTCCTTTAGATAAGAGCCCGCAGCCTGTCATCCGTTGTCCGTTGCAATGGCCTTGAGGGGTTGAAAAAATCCCATCGATAAAAAAGAATGGGTCCATCCACAGCCTGCAAGTTTTTCTTTTCTTAAATTCAAATTTTGCCTATAGTTCTGCCAACGGACAACCAACAACGGACAACCAACATTTATGCTAAATAAAAAGCAAAAATTCGGTGAGAAAGGGGAGGCGCTTGCGGTTCGCCGGTTGAAAAAGGCAGGGTACAAGATCATTGAAACCAATTATCGCACCCGGTTGGGTGAAATTGATATTATTGCCAAAGAAGGCGATACCCTTGTTTTCGTCGAAGTCAAATCCAGGCGCTCGGTCCAGTTCGGAAATCCCAAACAATCGATCACCGTTCAAAAGCAAAGGAAGATATCAATGGTCGCTCTCTGTTATCTGAAGTCCACCGGGCAGAGTACGGCCAGGGCCCGATTTGATGTGGTCACCGTCATTTCAAATCGGGACAGGCCTCAGGTCGAAATCATTAAGAATGCCTTTGAGCTCGCCTATGCGTGAATCAAGCCCGTCACAGAAAAAGGGCGTACTCTATGTCGTTGCCACTCCGATAGGCAACCGGGAAGACATCACCCTGAGAGCGCTCAATAATCTGCGAAAGGTCGATCTGGTTGCAGCCGAAGATACCCGCAAATCCGGCGATCTGCTGGCCCATTACGGGATTAAAAATCGCCTGATCTCATTCCATGAGCATAATGAGACAAAGCGCACCCCGGAGCTGATCGCCAAGCTGTTGAACGGAACAACAATCGCACTGATCTCCAATGCCGGCACGCCATCGGTATCCGATCCCGGCTATCGTTTGATAAAAGCCGCTATTGCAAATCAAATCGCGGTCACCCCGATTCCAGGGGTAAGCGCCGCCACCGCAGCCATGAGCGTTTCCGGCCTGCCCACCGATTCCTTTGTGTTTATTGGGTTTGCCCCTAAAAAAAAGGGGAAGCGACTGAAATTTCTCACAGAGCTCGGAACCGAGCGCCGACCGCTGATCTTCTATGAGTCTCCCAAACGAATTTCAGCGCTATTGGAAGAAATTATCTCCTGTATGGGGGATCGCAATGCCGTTCTGGCCCGGGAGATGACCAAGCTGCACGAAGAATTTGTGAGGGGACCCGTGTCACAAATTTTAAAAACGCTAAAATCGCGCGCGGAAATTAAAGGAGAATGTACGCTCCTGGTTGCCGGTTTTACAGACAATAAAGAACTTGACTCCGAAATTATTGCCGCTGAGGTCAGAGCGGCACTGGAAAAGCAAAAAAGCGGACTCGCTGAGATCGTAAAATTAATAGCCCAAAAATATGGTCTTTCTAAAAACAGAGTTTATGAACTTGCTTTAAAGGTGAAAAGTCAGAGAACAAAGAGCAGAAGTTAGCGCACGGAAAAATAAATCATAACCGGGTTGATGATTCTTTTTTCATATTCTGACATCTGTCATCTGTTGTCTGTCCTCTGTGAATAGAGGTCTGCATGAAAACTGAAAACTCTATTTCAGGCAAAAAAAATCACATACTGCACCCAGTCATATTAGCGGTACCGGCCGCGGCAAAGGAACTAACACCGAAGGAACGCGTGAAATTTCTCAGCCGGCATGCGCGGCGCGCACTGGAAATGTCTGCTGAGAAAAGCGGTATTCGCCTCGACGAACTACAGCAGGATGAACGCAACGCCCCCCTGCCCTTCCGAGGCACTTACTGGTCGATCGCCCATAAAAATGAATATGTCGGCGGGGTGGTCTCCCCTCTGGCGACCGGCATTGATATCGAAAAAATTGGGCCCCGGGCAAAATCGCTGTTTCGCAAGGCTGCTGATGAAGCTGAATGGGCGCTGGCCGACACAACTTTTACAACTTTTTTCTGCTACTGGACGGCAAAGGAAGCGGTGCTGAAGGCTGCCGGTGTCGGCCTTAAAGATCTTTCAAAATGCCGGGTTCGCCGGGTCGCGGGCGTACATCATCTTGATGTCGAATACGATGGTAAAATCTGGCAGATTGAACACTGTTTCTTCAACAATCATATTGCATCCATTGTCAAAAACGACTTCGTAATCGAATGGACGGTTTGTTAAGGGGTAAAGAAGTGCCATTTTATTATACAGCCATGGTCTCAATTAACCCTGTCTGACGTCCATTCCTCTAAAAAGGCGTCCGCTTCATCGAGTTCAATGATGATTTGTCGAGCCACCAGGCGGCCAAAGGCGATTGAACCGGTCCAACCGACATCAAAGAGAATGGATGTCATCGTTTCCGTACGGCGTTCGATGAGAAGGTTTATTCTATTTGCCTCGCCCCCATAATACTCGAAGGATGCCTGGTCTTCATCAACTTTTTTCTCTTTCAGTTCAAGCGAAAGGGTTTCCCCGGCCTTTAAGACGGCTTGCATCACATCCTCATATCGGGCGATAAAATAACTCTCCCCCTTGCCTCCGCCCCGGTAATCACTTGTTGAAGGTGCGGCCCCACCTGCTGCTCCACCAACTGCCTGAATGGCAATGGGAGACAGGCAGCCACTGAGAACGGTGATGCAGATGATCGGTGCGACCACTAAAAGGGTGCGCTTGTAAAAATTTTTCATAAGCGATCTCCTCTGAAATTTTAATAAAGCAAGAGTTGAACCCGAAAAGATCGGCAAAATCTTGCCAAGTCATCGCCGGCTACTTAGATTTATTTTTTAAGACCTGCGCGGTCAGGCAGATGCACCTCTTTATGCAAGCCGGACCGACGACCAAAGATGCGGTTTTTGTTTTATCTAAATCGCCCGATGATTTTTGTCAAAAAGCGAACGATAATCTGCTAAAGAAATATTTGGAATGGTCCGAAAATATCGTAACCGGCGGTGGCACCACTTACCCGATGAATACCGCTTTAAAATCTTATAATCAACCGAAATTAATTCAAAATATAAACTTATGCCAGTTTCGGCCAGGATGGGTTTTTTTTGACTTTTCGCCGGCGATAAGATATAAATTTAGAGAGCATATGTCGATCCATGGGTCGTCCAGCGGATCGAGGGAGGATAAAAATGGAAGTTCTGGGCATTGATATTGGCTTCGGGTTCACAAAAGCCACCAACGGCAAGAAAACCATCATTTTTAAATCGATCTTCGGCGATGCATCCGAAATCCAGTTCTGGGCGGACTTCGGCGACAGCACCCCTGCAGATCACATTCATGTCACCATTGACGGAAGATCATTTTTTGTCGGTGACCTCGCCGAACAACAATCCAGTGTTTTGAATTTCACTCTGGACCAGGAAAGACTGATCAGTGAGTACGTTCGAATCCTCGCCCTGACGATCGCCGGACTTTTCTACAGCAACAACTCCCATATCAATGTGCCCATTAACGTCGTCTCAGGATTACCCATTGGCTATTTTAAACAAAATCATGAACGCTTTAACGAAATTTTAACCGGCCATCATCGGGTGACCTATCACTCTCACAACGGCAGTAAAGTTACCCGGGAAATTTATATCAACAAAGTCCGCATGCTGCCCCAGCCATTGGGAAGCATTTTAAATCAGCTGATGGATGAAGATGGTAAAATCATAAATGAGGAGCTGGCCACCCAGAAAGTCGGCGTGGTCGACATCGGATTTCGCACGACCGATTTTACGATTTTGGATCATCTGCGCTATATCGATCGCGGCAGCCGCACCATCGACACCGGTATTTCAAAAGGATTCAGTGTGATTTCAAACAAGCTCAGAGAAAAATGCGGTGTCAGCGTGGAACTTTACCGCTTGTACAAAGCCGCTGAGGAAGGCACCATCAAGATGCGGGGACATGGGTTCTCCTTCGAAAAAATCAGGGATCAAGTCTATTCCCAGCTGGCGTCAACCATCGCCAACGATCTTGACCGGCTCTGGGCCGATGACTGGGATATCGATACCATCATCCTGACCGGCGGAGGCTGCCGGGAGTTGGCCAGGTATCTTCAACCGCTGATTACCGGAAACGTCGTACCAATTGATTCAAATACGGATCCGCGACTGAACAATGTCCTCGGCTATGCCAAATACGGACGCTATATCTGGGGAGAAGCCGTCAGCGAAAATTCCGCTGCACAGCTGGCCGGCGAGCCTAAACCCGAGCCGGAAACCGAAGCCATCGAAACCATCGACGAAGATGAATTATCCCAGGTATAACCGGACCCGGCTTACCGCTTTGTGATAATCGTCTGATTGTCTTTGTGCAGAATTTTTAATCCGAAATTTTTCAGGGTCTGCTTCAGTGGCCGACCGAACAAAAAATCAAGCATTTCGATTTCCAGTCCCCCCCGGGATACCACCAGCTTCCGAATTTCGATGTCAAACTGAATGATTTCTGCAAGTTTACGGCGGGCTTCATTCCCCGTGCTGCTGCCCAGAGCGTCAACCAGTTTTTTAATGATTTCGTAATTGCAACGCACCTGATGGTCTTTAACTAAATCCCACAATCCTTTGATATCAGCAATCAGGTCTTGGCGCTTCAGGCGCTCTTTGAGGTACAGGTCCTCAAGCGCCTGGGTATCCCAGCATTTGAGGACGCGGCATTCAATCGGCCGGTTTTGGTAAATGGCACAAGCATTTTGTTTTTCATCAAAAAAAACGCAGGTCCAACCATCACCTTTGCCTTTTAACTTAATAATATCGGAACTGACAGGCTCCAGGCGCTGTCGGATATTATCATAGGCCATTTCACCTTTTCGGATTGTGTAAAGATATTTTGAATGGATCACGCCCTTTTCAATCAAGGCTTTATCGGCGCGGTGAAAAGACGGCCCACCCTTCTGACAGCATTTGCCGCAGCGACGGCATTCTGAAATGGGCTTTTCTTTCCCGGCTTTTGCCGGCGCTATGGATTTCTCGTTTTTCTTTTGTGAAATTGAATTCATGGCGAACACATATCAAAGTAAACACGAATTCACAATTTCATTCGCATACCTATCGGAATGGGCATTTGATTAACCAGGGAATTTGCATTATGATATTAGAAATGATTTCAAAACCCCATCTCCCCGCTCAATGAAGCGGGATTTCGCATCTATTTTTAAGATTATTTAAGGGACTCGAGCGGCTCCAATGGTCCGCCAATACTCGTGGCGGATCGTCCCGCCTTGCTGAGCACCTTTGATTTAAAGAATCAGATGCGAAGTCCCGCTGCCAAGCGGGGCCCTTGAACCTGATCTGAGGTTTTGAAACCACTTCTAAGGAAGCTGTCAAGAAAATGCCTGGCTCGTGCAAGACCCAGTTTATAACCTCATGAATTCGTTGTCGTCATGTTGCCAACCCGTAAGAAAAAGCAAAATTTGATCCTGCATGTCGAACGAATCAAGGATAAAGAATTTTTCCATGAGTTCGAAGAAAATCCGCAGGACTTTCCCATATTGGCTGAAATGGTTAAAAACGGGGAAATCAAATTCCTCAAGCCTTTAAACATTCGGTTAAAAGCATTTAGAATCAGAGAACTTTATGAAGTTCAGGGGACATTCAGCACCAGCGTTCGCCTGGCCTGCAGTCGCTGCCTGAAAGATTTTGCAGCGACACTCGCAAGCGAATTCGAATTAACCTACACCAAAGAGGTACCGGGCCTAATGGATGTTCTCGACGAGCAGGAGATCGAGCTAAAGTTCGAAGAAATCGGGCTGTTGTATTTCAAAGGAGAAGAGATCCATCTTCATCAGGGGATTCAGGAACAGGTCGTGATGACATTCCCCCTGCAGCCATTATGCCATGAAAACTGCAAGGGCCTGTGCCTGCAATGCGGGTCGGATCTCAACCGTGGAGATTGCGGGTGTGCGCGTGGGCCCGGTGCCAATCCATTTGCCGTTCTCAAAAACTTGAAGCTAAATAAAAAGTAGCACATGACAGATACCAAAAAATACTCAAGAAAAATCCTGCGGCATCCGGGCAGATTTATGTGGCGGGTGCTGAAAGGGTTTAAGCGCAATCAGGGCTTGCTGCTTTCCGGCGGGGTAGCCTACAATTCCCTGTTGTCGATTATCCCCATGCTGGCACTGATTTTAATCGGGCTTTCGAAATTTATCGAGCAGGACGTATTATTAGAGATCATCATCAGGGAGCTGGAATTAATTGTTCCCGGCCATGCGCACAAAATAGCCGATGAAGTGGTCGCCTTTCTGCAATATCGCCAGTTTGTCGGCATCATCGGTATCGGCGTCATGCTCTTTTTCAGTTCCATGGCGTTCAGTATGCTGGAAAACGCCATGTCGGTCATCTTTTATCACCGCATCAAGACCCACCGCCGCCATTTCTTGATCTCGGCGATTATTCCCTATGCTTACATGATCTTGATGGGGGTCGGCATTGTGATCATCAGCGTTATCGCCGGCGTGCTGGATGCCATTGAAGGTGAAACGTTAACCTTTCTGGGCAGAAGCTTCAGCTTCGCCGGCGCCTCGGGCGTTGGGTTGTATCTGATTGGAATCGCGGGGCTGATATTGATGCTGAGCTCGCTGTATCTGGTCATGCCGCTCGGGCAGATCACCGTTCGGCATGCGCTTTTGGGGGGGACGACAGCTGCCATTCTTTGGGAGATCACCCGTCACGTGCTGGTCTGGTATTTTGAAAAGCTCTCGCTGGTCAGTGTCATCTATGGCTCGTTTGCCACCGCCGTGGTCGTGCTGCTCAGTATCGAAATCGCATCGATTATCCTGCTTTTCGGAGCCCAGGTGATTGCCGAATTTGAGCGTGCCACCGAGGCGCTGGTCAAGGCCGAAAAGGAAAAGTCGGAAGCCCAATCGTGAAAACATGTCGCGGTGACCGGCTTTTTTGTTAAGCGGACAGCCATTTCATTGCAACGCTCACGGGCCCTCCTTTTTTTGGAAAAAACCGTTCAGCGTCAATCTGGCGATTACATATCCTGCCGCCAATGCCTTCATTAAAAAAATACCCCGGTAAGCAGTCAAATTTTTGATCGACGGCGGGTCTCATTTTACGAAAATGTTTAAATGATCAATTTACCCAATAATTATTCGGCTTGACACTGCCCGCTTATTAGAACTAAGTTAATTTATCTAAATCGACATTGAATAGGGGGAAATCAGAAGACATGCCAAATCAGCGCTGCAAAAGTTTTTTTAAGCCATCTGTCTGCGGTCTGGTTGCTGCGATCATCCTGACCACCGGCTGTACCATGGTGGGGCCGGATTTTGTAAAGCCCGAGGCGCCGGTGGCAGCCGAGTGGATGGAATCCCGTGACCCGGACATAAAAACCGAGACTTCCGATTACCGACAGTGGTGGAAGGTATTTAATGACCCCGTGCTCAGCAACCTTGTTGAAACCGCCTATCGGCAGAACCTGTCCCTTCAGATTTCCGGACTTCGAATTCTGCAGGCCCGCGCCCAGTTGGGTGTCGTTGTCGGCAATCTCTATCCCCAGCGGCAACAGGGCAGAGGCGGCGCCGGATATTCAAGCATCAGCGAAAATGCCCCCAATACGCTGAATGCGGACGACTCCTACTGGCAATCCAGTGTGGGCTTCGATGCCGCCTGGGAGCTGGACATCTGGGGTAAATACCGCCGTGCGGTGGAATCCGGGGTGGCCAATCTGCAGGCATCCATCGCCAATTACGATGATGCCCTGGTCTCGCTAACCGCCGAGGTAGCCCGTATTTATTTTCTGTTGCGCACCTTTGAAGAGCGGCTGGAGATTGCGCAGCAAAATGTTAACATCCAGGAGCGCTCCCTGCAAATCGCAGAAGTCCGCTTCAAGGCCGGGGCGGTCACGGAGCTGGATGTAGCCCAGGCGAGATCGCTGTTAGCAAACACCCAAGCATTGGTACCGCGTTTTGAAGGCGGTATCCGCCAGGCCAAAAATGTGCTGGCCATCCTGCTCGGCAAGCTGCCGGGTGAAATCGATCATATGATCGGCGGCCCAAGACTCATCCCCAGCGCACCGCCTGAAGTCGTGGTGGACATACCTGCAGAATTGATGCGACGCCGCCCGGATATCCAACTGGCCGAGCATCAAATTGCCACCCAAACGCCGCTGATCGGGGTGTCTAAAGCCGAATTGTTTCCAGCCTTTCAGTTGGCTGGTTCCATCGGCCTGGCAACAAGCACTTCACGCAATACAAAGGCCGGCGGCCCCGGCGGAAGCAATTTTAGCGATCTCTTTGATTCCAACAGCATTGAGTTCTTTGGCGGCCCGTCTTTTAGCTGGAATCTTTTTAACTATGGTCGCATCAAAAACCGGGTGCGTGCCGAAGATGCCTTGCTGCAACAGCTGATTGTCAATTATGAAGACGTTGTGCTTAGAGCTCACCGGGAGGTGGAAGACGCGATGGTCGGCTTTCTGCGAAAACAGCAAGAAGCCGCTTTTTTGCTGGACAGCGTTAAAGCCTCCCAGCGATCAGTGGAACTCTCAATGCTACAGTACAGGGAAGGCATGACCGATTACCAGCGCGTGCTGGACACTCAGCGGTCTTTAGCGGACCAGCAGGATTTGTGGACGGCAACCCGCGGGGATGTCATTCTCAATCTGGTTTCTCTTTACAAAGCGCTGGGCGGCGGCTGGTTGATTCGCGAGGGTAAAGCGTTCGTTTCAAAAGATAATACCGAAAAAATGGAAAAGCGCACCGATTGGGGAGATCTGTTGAAGCCGAAAGCGGTTGAAACACCGGCTACGCCGGAAGAGCGCAGGCAATGGCGTTGGCCGGATTGGTAAACCGTTGAGGGCATGCTTCATTAAACCGGACAAACAGGATTTATCAGATGATGCGTGTTTCGATCTAAAAATTTCGAACTTTGGATATAAGTGTTAAATCTCAAAGAAGAGGGGGGAATCAAATGAGTCAAAAGATCAGCTGGTTGTTTATCATTGTTCTGTCAGCATGCCTTGCTGTTCCTGTTCTGGCCCAGGAGGTTATCGTGTACCCGGCCAACGGCCAGAGTGAAGACCAGATGGAACAGGATAAGTTCCAGTGCTACTCCTGGGCCAAGAAAGAAACCGGCTTCGATCCCATGGAAATTCCGACAGCTACGGCGCCACCACCAAAGAAGGAAGCACCGAAAGGCGGCGCGGGACGCGGTGCGGTTGCCGGCGCTGCAACCGGCGCAATTGTGGGTGGTATCGTCAAAGGCAAAAAAGGCGCCGGCAGAGGTGCAGTCATTGGCGGCGGCAGCGGTGCCCTGCTTGGCGGTATGCGCAGAGAGAGCCAGAGAAAGCAAGAGGATCAGGCACGAACTCAATGGGAACGCGAGCAGGCCAACGCATATTTGCAGCAGCGAAATACTTACAATCGCGCATATGGCGCGTGCCTTGAAGGAAAAGGTTATACCGTAAAGTGATTTCAGATTTTAGAATTTGGATTTCAGATTTCGAATCAAGAAAGTGAGATCCAACCAAGGAGAAAACATGAAGAAGCTAAATGTGTGTGGACTTGTGGCTATATTTTTCTGCTTAATGTCGCTACCGATATTCGCCGCGAATTTTGATGGAACCAAGCCGCTGATTTGCGCGGCGATGGATGCCGTTGAATGTCAGCCCGGCGGTAAATGTCTGCAGGTGGCCGCTGAAGAAATCGGCATTCCGCAGTTTTTTAAAATTAATTTTGAAGAAAAAAATATCAGTGCAACCCTACCCGATGGAAGCAAAAGAAGTACGCCGATTGAAAATCTCGAGAAGATCGATGGCAAGGTCATCATCCAGGGTGCAGAAGATGGCATCGAAGATGTAAGGGACGGCGTGGGTTGGAGTTTGGCCATCAATGAAGAAACCGGAAAAACGGTGCTTACCGCATCCGGCGACGAAGTGGGATTTGTGATATTTGGTGCCTGTACGCTCCCGTGATTGAGTTTCTGTCCACATCTTGATGATAGGAAAAAATAAAATTTTTTGTGCGCTGTTGAAACCATAGGTTTTGTCTGCCAAGTGTCGTATAACACTCTTTAAAAATTAGAAATTATGCAACTCCGCTTTAAGGAAAATTGATATGACACAGGAATTTGACCCCAAAAAGAGTTACCTGTCGGTTAAAGCCCATGAAAAAATGATCGCCTATGTCGGCTTCAAAACTCGGATGGGAAAAGAAGACCGGTATCAGGAAGGGGTCATTAAAATATCTTCGTTTAGCCGTCCGTACGGCGGCGGATACCTGACGCTTACTTTCATTATCGATACAAAGGATAACGAGGAATTGAAGGCGCACCTGAACCAGCTTTTTGGTGAACTGACGGAAGATTCTTTTAGACCGTATCTGGGAAAAGATCTAGAAAAAATTGCCAAAGTCTCTCTGGACGCATTAGAAGAGGTCCGTGACTGGTATATAGAAGAAGTTACGGTTCATCTCCGTTCGCTGGATGAACGCGAAAATGTCATCATTGAAGAAAAGCTCATCCCGGCTTTTGAAGCCACCTTCCCCTTTTCCTTTGAACCGGTAGAATGGTGGCCGGCTGATAAACCGATAGCGGACCCCGAGGAAGCATCGGTCATCGGTCATAAATCTTTAAAAGCCTTGTTTCGCAAATGGTTTAAATAGGATCACTAAAAAGGAGGTTACATGCCGCTTAAAGTTAACTCTGCCGAGACGCGCCCCGGCGTTTTTACCGTATCTCCGATCGGGAACCTGGATGCAAATACCTACAAAGTTTTGCAGGATCCGGTGGAATCGATCTTAAAGCAATTACCGGATGTGATCATTTTTGATTTGGAATACCTGGATTACATCAGCAGCATGGGCGTGCGGGTTTTGTTGAAAACCAAAAAAGCGCTTCAAAACAATAATGGTAAGATCATGTTTATACATTTGCAGCCGCAGATCAGAAAGGTATTTGACATTTTAAACGCGCTGCCCACCCTGCAAGTGTTTACCAGCATCCAGGAATTGGATGATTATCTGGATGCGATGCAAAAGGCGGCCCGCTAGAACGGGTTTATAAGCGGTTATCTCTTAACCTTGAGCTCTTTTGGTCATCATCAAAACATTCTCACGTAATATTCTTACGCTGAGATATTTTTCAGACTCCCGCCTTGCTCACGGCCAAAATTTAAACGCTTCTAAACCCGTTCCAAAGGCTTTAATGATACCCAAGACCTGATTTGAAAACCGTCATCGATAACATATCCAAAATCTAAATTCCAAAAAAGGAAAGCATCCACAACTCCAGAAATTTAAACCATGGAAGCGGCGATTGAAAATACCACCGACCCCTGCGAGCTGAGTTTTGACCGGCCCAAAGGTGATACCTTGCTGATTCAGTTGAGGGGCAACTGGACCATCGAACACAAATTGCCCTCAGGCAATGAAGTGCAAAGCCAGGTTGAATCAGATTCCGCAATTAAACAAATTAATTTTGACATTCGGGAGCTTTCAAGCTGGGACAGCGGGCTCCTGACTTTTCTCACCAAAATCATCGATCAATGTTCAGCGAAAAATATCACGGTCAACCAGGAAGGGCTCTCCGAGGGCATCCGAAAATTGCTGCAACTTGCCTTTGCCGTTCCGGAAAGAAAAGGTGCCCGCAAAAAAGCCGTCCGGGAGCCTGTTATGGATCGCATCGGTGGATCCGCTATCAAAGTCGGCCAGGCATCAATAGACACCCTCAGCTTCATCGGCGATGCTTTTCTGGCATTTTTGAAGCTTTTAGCCGGCAAAGCCCGCTTTCAGCGCTCGGATCTGATGATAACCATTCAGCAGTGCGGTGTGCAGGCGCTTCCCATAGTATCCCTGATCAGTCTTCTGGTCGGTTTGATCTTTGCTTTTATCGGGGCCGTTCAACTGATGCTGTTCGGTGCCCAGATTTTCGTAGCGGACCTGGTAGCCATCGCCATGACACGTGTCATGGGGGCCGTCATGGTGGGCGTTATTATGGCGGGGCGCACGGGAGCTGCCTTTGCAGCCCAGATCGGTACCATGCAGGTCAACGAGGAAATCGATGCCCTGCAGACCCTGGGCATCTCCCCAATGGAATTTCTGGTGCTACCCCGCATGCTGGCCTTGATTCTGATGATGCCGCTCTTATGCATTTATGCGGATCTGATGGGTATTCTGGGTGGATTCATTGTGGGAGTGAGCATGCTCGACATCTCGAGCATCCAATATTACAATCAAACCATAAAAGCCATGAATCTGTACCATTTTTCTATCGGTATTGTTCATGCAATCGTTTTTGGCGTGCTGGTGGCACTGGCTGGATGTCTGCGGGGTATTCAATGCGGTCGCAGCGCTTCGGCCGTCGGCCAGGCAACGACCTCAGCGGTGGTGACCAGTATTGTGGCCATTGTCATCGCCACCGCAATTATTACGGTGGGCTGTAATATCCTCGGGATTTAGTCTGTCGTGTTTGGTGTTTAGTTTATTACGGTGTCAGTGTTCAGATGTCAGCCCGATCAATCCTGACACCCGAAAGCTGACACCTGAAACCATAAAAAAACAAGTGATCATGTCTGCGAACCAAGCCAATAAAAAGCCCCATATCATCGTCGATGACCTGACCATGGCTTATGGAAGCTTTGTGGTGCAGCGGGATCTGACATTTACAGTGAACCGCGAAGATGTTTTTATTATCATGGGCGGCAGCGGCTGTGGCAAAAGCTCCCTGATGCGCCATATGGTGGGCTTGAAGTCTCCGGCCAAAGGAAAGGTTTTTTACGAGGACGTCAACTTCTGGGAAACTGAAGCGGAACAGCGTGATCAAATTATGAAAAACATCGGCATCCTTTATCAAAGCGGTGCTCTGTGGAGTTCGATGACCCTGGCAGAAAACATTGCACTGCCGTTGAACGAATATACGGACCTGAGCCCAAACCAGATTCGAGAAATCGCAGCGTTCAAGCTTGCTCTGGTAGGCCTGGCCGGATTTGAGGATTACTACCCGTCAGAAATCAGCGGCGGGATGCGTAAACGCGCCGGCCTGGCCAGGGCCATGGCACTGGATCCGGAAGTCCTTTTTTTTGACGAACCATCAGCCGGATTGGACCCCATCAGCGCCAGTTTGCTGGATGAATTGATCCTCGAGCTTCGGGAAAGTCTGGGTGCGACCATTATCGTGGTTACCCATGAGCTGGCCAGCATTTTTTCCATCGGCAACAATTCCGTATACCTGGATGCGAATAAGAAGACCATGACCGCTGCGGGTGATCCCAAAAAGCTACGCGAAGAAACCAAAGATCCCGATCTGCGCCGGTTTCTGACGCGCGGAAAGGGCTGACCATTGCGGCTTGCGGAATGCGGATTGAATATCAGGCTTTTCCTGTATACAAAATCCGAGATTCGAAACCTGCAGGCCGAAATATTAAGTACTCCACGACTTCAATATTAAGGATATCTTCCTATGAGCAAACCAGCAAACAAAACATTGATCGGCGCCTTTGTTGTCGGGGCGGTGGCGCTGGCAGTGGCTGCCATTGTACTCTTTGGCTCTGGCAAGTTTTTTCGAAAAACCGAGTTGTGGCTAACTTTCTTTGAAGGCTCGGTAAAAGGTTTGAATGTGGGCTCACCGGTTGTGTTCAGGGGGGTGCAAATCGGTGAGGTGACCGACATTATTGTGGGCTTTGATCCGGCCAAGCTTGAAGTTCTTATTCCGGTATTCTTTGAAGTCGATCCCAAGAAATTTCAAGACATTGGTGGAGGTCAGGAAACAGGCGATAGGGATATGCACGAAGCGCTCATATCGCGGGGATTGAGAGTTCAGCTGCAAATGCAGAGCCTGGTCACCGGTCAACTGCTAGTCAATGTCGATTTTTACCCGGACACGCCCGCCAATATAATTGGGATGGAAAGGTTTAAGGATACCATCGAATTAAGGGAGTGGTGGGAAATTCCCTCAGTCCCTACACCACTTCAAGAGCTGGAAAAAGCACTGAGCGGCTTGAACATCAAAGAAATCACAGAGGATGTAAGAAAAGCAATGGACGGTATTGCAAAGCTGGCAAACTCCCCCGAACTGCATGAGGGAATCATTGTCATCAAAGATACGCTTAAGGATGTCCAAAAATTGGCACGCAATCTGGACAGCAAGCTTGAGCCACTCGCTACCCGTATCGATCAAACCCTGGTCGAAGCCCGGGCCGGAATCGGTGATGCCCGCAAATTGATGAAGGAGCAAGCCCCGGTACTGATATCAGAGCTCAAAAAGTCAGCCAAGGCAGCGACTACTGCTTTGGATCATGCCAACGAAACCTTGAAAAGCATTGAAAATGTGGCCGAAGAAGGCACCCAGCTGCGCCATGAAGTCTCCGCAACGCTCACGGAAATTGCAGCAGCCTCGCGCTCCGTGAGGGTTTTAGCCGATTTTATTGAACAGCACCCGGATGCGCTACTTCGCGGAAGGGTTACCCGAACTGGAGGAAATTGATGGTTCTGAACAATTTTAAGCTCACCACTGCCATTTTGCTCGCTGTAACGCTGGTTTTCAGCAGCTGCCTGGGTGGCGGCCCCAGCCGAACACCGGCCACCCGGTTTTATGTTCTCAATTCCCTTTACAGCGCAGAGAACAAAGCCGAGTTGACGCCAGTTGCCGTTTTAAAAGATGTTGCCATCGGTGTCGGCCCGCTAAAGCTGTCGCAGGTGCTGGACCGCCCCCAGATTATATTGCGCACCAGTTACAACGAAATCCAGGTGGCGGATTTAGATCGCTGGGCAGCACCGCTGAATGAAAATATTACCAATGTGCTGGTAGACAACCTATCGGCCATGCTTTCCACCGGAAACATCCTTAAATTCCCCTGGAATGCCAGGATCCCCATTGACTATCAGATCGTTATGGATATCACCCGCTTTGACGGCATGCCGGGAAAAAATGTTGACTTGAGGGCCCGCTGGGGTATTTTACGCGCAAGTGACAGCAAAATCCTTTCAAAGGGAAATTCGGTCTTAACTGAGCCCATCGGGGAGGACTCCATCCCCGCGATGGTTTCCGCCCAGAGCCGCCTGCTGGCAAAACTCAGTCGTGAAATTGCTGAAGAAATCAAACGGCTTGAGGAAAAAAGGGCCGCGCAATAGGTTTTTGATATTAAAAGTCAAAATTTATATTTGAGATTTGAGCTTTTAAAAATAAAAAGCGGATTTGTAGAGGGGAATATGAAGAAATATGTGTTGTTGATTTTGATTGCCTTTTTTCTGTCGGCCTGCACCAGCGGCAAAACGGAATTTTTCCCCTCCCGGGGATATTCTGCCGATGCGGTCGAAGTCACCGTCATCAGGGAAAAACGGATGTGGGGATTTGGATTTTCAATGGAGGTCGTTTTGGATGACGAAGTCATCGCCCGGTTAAAGGCCGGACAATATGTCAGTTTTTTTGTCGCCCCCGGCGTCCACAACATCGGCGTGCGGGAATCAACCATTGACGCCATGCTGGAGGGCGGGCGCAAACATTATTTTTTGATCACAACCGATTCGTCACAGTTCGGATTTGAGATCGAACGCATCAGCGGTGGTAAAGCGGAATCCTGGATGCGCCAGTCCACGCCGCTTAAATAGAAGCCCATTCAAAATCAACTTTTCTTTCCGATTTTTTTGAGCTCCAGCCCCAACAGGGTCACATCATCCTGCAGCTTCGCGTGGTGCCCAAACTTCATCAGGGATTTTATGGACTTCTTGACCATCTGATTTATCGATTCGCCGCGCAGCGCTTCCAGTGTCTCGCAAAATCGCCGGGTACCGTAAAGTTCTTTATCCTGGTTCTGATATTCAACGATCCCGTCGGTATAGATAAAAAGTTTATCGCCGGGATTAAATCGGGAACACCCTTCTTCAAACCGCTCCGCCTGCCCGTCTAAACGCTGAAAACCGCCCATCCCAATGGCCGGGCCGCCCTTTCGCAAAAATTCCATCTTTCCGTTTTTACGCATCAGAATGGCGTGCGGGTGCCCCGCATTGCTGTATCTCAAATCTCCGGTCGCAGTATTGATGATCATGTAAGTAATGGTAAAAAAATTATCAAAGCGCTCAAAGGGAAACTCCCTATCGAGTGCCGCGAGCACTTCTGCCGGCGTCCTTATTTGAGGGGTTTTGAAGGATTTGCCGGGCGGCCTTTTAAAAAGATGACCGGAGTTTGGTTGCAAAAATTGAGATACCGAGACGGTGATCATCGCCGCCTGAACGCCGTGCCCGCTGACATCGAGCATGTAAATGGCCCAATGGTCATCACCGAGTTGGAACATATTGAAAATATCCCCGCCCATGTGTTCGCAGGGCTCAAATTTCCAGGCGACCGCCAGGTTCTCGGCTGAATCAATTTTTTGAGGCAACAGGCTCTTCTGAATCTGGGCCGCAGCCACCAGGTCGGCATCCAGCCGTTTTTGTTTGTCGATCAGTTCACGATTCAGCTGCTTGAGCTTTTTTTCGGAGGTAGAATACTTTAAAACCAGATCCTGCAGGAGCTGGTTATTGATACCGGTGTCTTTTAAAGAGGCCCAGTACTCCAGGATTTGCTTCACCAGCAATGCATGTTGCGGCTTTTTGATATTGTATTCTTTAATTTTAGCGCGTAGTGATTCTTCGAAATCCATATTTATTTGAACCGTTGTTTGATTCTATCCAGGTTGAACGCATAATTTTCTTCAATGACGCCATCAATTCCCACCCCGTTTAGGGTGGCCAGTAACTCGAATACATATCGCATGATTTCTTTGTCTCTGATAATGCTGCCATGCTGGGGTGCAATCATCGTGAAGGGTATCTCCAGCATTTGTCCAAGGGCAAATCTCAGTGCTTTGCCGGATGGCATAACGGTTTTATGGAAACTCAAAATGTCGTTCACCGGGCAGATCTTCCTGTTTTGCGGACATCTGGCAAGGCTGTGGCAATTCTTGCACTCCGGTTTCAAGTTCAAAAAAAGCTCCCACTCCAGCCCCAGACTACCGAACAGATCGCTGCTAAAAAGAATCCCGCTTTGCGGATCGAAGGTCACAATGCTGCCTCCCGAGTGGGCGTAAGGGGTCTTCACAAACCGGAGGGTGCGACCGGAAGAAAAGGTATACTGATAATTGATTTTGCTGATGGGAAGCAATCGGGTGGATACGGAATAATGGCGGATAAACATTAAATTTTCCGAATCGGATATTACCTTCAGGTCATCTCTTTTAATAATATCTTCAAAATTGGGGATGCTGCCGCAAAGATCCGGGTCATAATGCTGGTAAAGCAGGGCGGTGATCTGGCTGGGAGTAATGCCGGTTTGTAATATTTTCATCATAACCGTGGCAAAATCCGGGCGGCTGCCCCCGTCAATAACCATGGCCTCATCGTTATCGACAATCAGATAAGGATTGCAATGCAAACCGGCCTGCTCATCGTAAAATCCGACCCAGTAAACACCTTCAGCAATTTCAACCGCACTCTCGATGTCAATCTCATCACCTGGGATTTTGAACATTTTCTAACTCCCCGGGTTTAAAAATCCGTTTGAAAAATCTAATGCCACGTCCAAATGAACAGTTTCGATAAAATTTAAAAATTGTTACTCAAACCTTAAAATTCTGTATGAAAACTCCGGATGTCAAGACTGCAGGGGCAGATTGTGCGAATATCGGTCCTAATTGGCTGGAAAATCTTACTTCTTTTTCAATAAATTTTCTTTTGCTTCCCGCTGAGCTGAAAGTGTCCGGTAGACAATATAATATTTGTAGATATTGCCGACATATTGAACGGTTTCACGCCCGATTTCTTTAGCCGCCGCCATTTCGACATTGTGAAACCAGATGTTGGAGTCCAGCCCCATTTTTGCGGTTTTCTTTCGCAGGTCATTGATTCTTGCCGGACCGGCGTTGTACGCGGCAAAGGCAAAAAGCATCCTGTTGACTTTATCAATGGACGGATCTTTAAAATACCGGTCGACAATAAACCGCATATATTTGGTTCCGGCATGGATGTTGTTTTCAAGCTTCTCGATGTTTGGAATGCCGACGTTGGAATCAGACGCCGTAGACGGCAGTACCTGCATGACCCCGATGGCGCCCGCCGGGCTGCGCTTGCTTTGATCGAGGCCGGATTCCTGGTAGGCCTGGGCTCCGATCATTAAATAATCGAAATCGTATCGATCGGCATAGCTCTTAAAGTATTGGACCATGTTTCTGAACTTTTTCAGTTCCTGCTCGGACGCTGAATTCTTTACATACTGGGTGTCTCGAAGGTAGCGCTTGAAAAGCATGTTGCCCAGCAGGCTCCCCTTTTTGTGGCCTCTCACAAACTCATTGACAACCGCTTCGAGCTTGGGGCTGTTTTTGCGAAAGGCCCAGGCAATCTCGCCGCCGGTTCTGACGGCAATGTCCGGGTGCACCTTGATATCATCCAAGATTTGCTCCCAGAACTGCGCCTTGTGGCTGTCCATGACGATCATCGGGATAAGGCCGGCACCGAGCATTTCGAGCAAATCCTCATCCTGAAACATTTCATCTGCAAGCACCAGTTTTATTGGCTTTTTACCGGCCTTTTTAAAGACGCCGTTCAACTGCATCAAACTTTCATAATAGCTGCTGGACTTGCGGACATGGACTTCTTTGCCGGCAAGATCATCGACGCTGACAACCGGTGGCGCCGCCGGCCCGGTGACCAGCAGTTCCTTTACATCGGTCAGCCAGGGATCCGAAAACGCCACCTGTTTTTGTCGCTGCGGGGTAATGGTCAGGTTGGCGACGGCGATATCGGCAAAACCCTTAACCAGCCCGGGTACAATCTCATCACGTCTTACAGGAAAGAATATGATCTCAATCTTCAGGGTGCCGGTCTTTTGTTTTTTATTGACATATTGTTCAAATTCTTTGAGCAGATCATACGAAAGTCCGCGCTGCTGTCCCTTATCCAGGAAGTAAAAGGTTTTGCTATAGACCACCAACGCTCGAATCTGCCGCCTTTTAGCCATTCCATCGAAATCGCCGATCCAGGGTTTATTGCCTGGAATTGCTGTTTCCGTTATTGGAGCCGTTTCGGCTGCCGGCACCAGCAGCGGGGTTGCAACCATTGTAGCCGCTAAAATGGCCGCTATCACCGCCGAATATGTCCGGCTGGATGATACCTTCTTCCATGGGTCAATAAAAATATTCATCATGGATTTTCCTTTCAAGACATTCAAGTTACAGCATTCCAGAAATTACCACTGGGCACAAAAATACTGGCCCCGGTTATCAGAACGCCGGCAAGATTCGCGATAATCTATGGGCAAGCCGGGATCAGATGACGCGCATCCGGCTGGTACTACCTAATTAGGGTATTTTACCTTATTTTGCAAGGATTCGAATCGACGGGGGATCAGATCAGGAGGGATTGAAGATTACCCTGCAGCAAGTTGCAAGGAATCTTCCCCGTAAGGAATTTTAATCGATCTATAATTCGCTCACTAACCCCGCAGCAAGCTGCGGGGAATGCGCTCGCTATTGCGGGTCATATTTCTGGGAATACCACACCGCTCGCATCTCGTGACGAAAAGCCGCCGCTTCGTGCGATAGAATATCGGATTCATTATGTTAATCCGACGGTGTAAAAGCGCAGATCGGGTGTTCTATTCGGCAACGAGTTTATTACGATGCTCGACATAAGCGTCACGCATCGCCACGTAGGGATCAAAGGCCGCCTTTTTGAAGGCATCGATGTCGTCGATCTGAAACGACAGCTCGTTGAACTTGTCATAGGCGGTAATGGCCAGCGTCGTACGCCAGCTGTAGCCGCCGAGTTCTTTGTACTTCAGCCAGCTGACGGGATCCAAAAAATAAGAATCGACAAATCGGGCGCTGTCGCGCAGACTCGAGGGGCCCAGTATCGGGTAATTGATGAAAAACCCGTTGCCCAGTCCCCAGTGTGCCAGCGTTTGGCCCAGATCCTCCGGGCTGGGCTTCAGGTCATAATGGGTGGCGATATCGTTAATCCCCAGCACACCGAAGGTGGTGTTCATCAAAAAGCCGCCCAGCTCCTGCGCTGCCTTGGTGCCCTTGAACTGCAGCAGACAATTGACAAAGCGAATCGGAAACCGCAGATTATAAAAAAAGTTGCTGACCACTTTTCTGAATACCTGCGGTGTGAGAAAATTATAAGTCTTTGCTGCCGGCCTCAGAATGATCACGTACAATTGGTCATTTATAATATAAAAGATGCCGTTTAAATTATAAAGCGGGTCGTTGATAACCGTGACTGTGTCTTCAAATTCTTCATCATCTTCAAAATCCTCGTCGTCTTCGATGTCCTCCTCTTTTGACGATGATTCTTGATCTTGCTGGGCCAGATAGATTCCCGGCATATTTTCAAAAGCACTCGACGGCTTCCCTCCAGCAATAATAAAGTAAAAAACCATTATAATCGCAACCGCCACTATTTTTTTCACGATTTTCGCTCCTTTCAGCTTTTATCCTTAGCATCTGCCCTCCCGGAGGGCGGACGCCGGGAGCTTAGCTGCTGGGCTTTTCTTTTACTTTTTCGCGCAGGGTCTGCAGCAGGTCTTCCGGTTTATTTTTGGAGAGAATATCCCTGAATTGCCCGCGGTAGTTTTTGATCATGCTGACCCCTTCAATCACGACATCATAAACCCGCCATTGGCCGTTTTCATTGGACAGGCGATAAAACAGAGGGACCTTTTTATTGTCGGTCGTGATGATGTAGCTTTCAACCTCCACCCTGCCTTTTTTCAGTTCGGTCTCTTTGCCGAATTCAATTTTTTCATGGGTGTAGGCCAGAATACGGTCCGCATAGACATCTTCCAGAAGTCCTGCGAAAAGACTCACAAATTCCTTTTGCTGTTCCGGATTGAATTTTTTCCATTCCCGCCCGAGGGTGCGCTGGGACAGCTCCTGATAGTCGAATATTTCATTGATGACCGTACGGATTTCAGTCAGCTTGGCGTCTCGCTCCAGGCTTTTAAATTCCGGTGTCTGCATTTTGGCCAGCATTTTGTTGATTTGCGTTTCAACCGTGTCTTTTGCCCCTGCGGCAAAAGCCTGCAATGGCAAGATCAATAAAACAGCCAGCAGGATAATGTTCAGCCCGATAAATTGCCTTTTCATCTGAGTTTCCTCCCCAAGAGATTTTAAATTTTAGACTTTATGATATAATTTTCCGATTGATTTTAGCCGAATCGGCTCGGCCGAGCTCGCCGCGGGCCGAAACGGATCGGTTCGACAACCGCTTTATTTTTTTTCGCCGCTGCTGCCGACATCACCGAAAGCGTATTTGCTGACCAGGTCCATGATATCGGTCGGTGATTCGGTGTCGGTGATGGTGTCACCGTCTTCCAGCAGGTCACCGCCGCCGCCGGCATCGATGCTGATAAATTTGTCGCCGATCAGCCCCTCGGTCTTGATAGAAGCAATGGCATCATCGTAAACTTCAATATCCTTATTGATTTTTAATTCAACCACTGCCACCTGCTTTTCCTGGTCCATTTTAAAGGACTGCACCCGCCCGATCTCCAGACCGAGCATGTTCACCGGGTTGCCGACCCTGAGACCCGTCACCGAAGTAAACTTGGCATACAGGGAATACGTATTTTCCCCGAGAAAACCGACATTGCCAAGTTTCACGGTCATATAAGCGATAGCAAGCAAACCGATCACAACAAAAATCCCTACGACTGTTTCCTGGGTATACTTTTTCATTACGCCTTACCTCCACGTTCACACTGAAAGCGTGTAATAGGTGTTTGATTGAAGCGGGCAAATTCCATCACCGATTCGATTTCAATCTGAGGCTTGCCCTGGGCCAGCCCGGCCAGAATGCTGAACTCAAAACACCCCTCGGCCGGTTTTTCGCCCTCCGCCAACGTCTTGATGTTGGGCAAGCCATGTTCGCGAAAATCCGTTTTAAAGTCCGCCATGATGCGCTCGGCCTCTTCCAGATCCGAGTAAGGCAGCACGGTGGCGTATTCATTGATGGTCTGGCGGGAGGAAAATCCCCCGACGGCGCCAAAGTGTTTGTTGATATAAGACCCCAGGGCCCGGATGATCTCCTGGGCGGCATCATGTCCCATATACTCGATGATGGTGTCCAGATCATCGACGGCAAAAGCGGCCACCGCGTACATGGCATCCGGCTGCCGCTTGCTCAAATCCGTCTGATAGCGGACCTTGAAATGGCGCTTGGAGTAAAGGCCGGTAATGTCCTCCTGCAGACTTTCAAGACTCGTCAGGATTTCTTCACGGAACGGATGTTCAAGTTCCTCAAATTCATCCGGTGTGCCCTGGAAAACGATCTTCTTGCCGTAAAGCGCCAGAATTCGATTGGAGATAAAGTAGACATCCGGGATTTCATGGCTGATCAAAAGCGCGGTAAATTTAAACCGGTTTTGATATTCGGCCACCATGCCCAGGATCGCATTTTTGCGAATCGGGTCCTGGCCGGTGGTGGGCTCATCGAAGAGCACCAGGGAAGGTTCGGTTACAAGCGCCCGGGCCAGTGCGGCCCGCTTCTGCATGCCGCCCGACAGTTCGGAAGGGTATTTAAAAGCGACCTCGCTCAGCTCCGTCTGCTCGATGCTGGCCAACGCCTTTTCTTCAATCTCTTTTTTTCCCATTTTGGTGGTCTGGCGCAGCGGCAGCGCCACATTTTCAAAAACCGTCATCGAGTCAAAAAGGGCGTTGTTCTGAAACATATAGCTGATCTGGCCGATGTAGGCGTTCCATTCTTTTTTGCTCATTTTATTGATGGGCTTGCCGCGGTACAAAATCTCGCCCTCATCGGGTTTGAGCAGTCCGATGATGTGCTTGAGGGTTACGCTCTTGCCGGTTCCGCTCAATCCGATTAAGGTGGTGACTTCGCCCTCATAAATTTGAAAGTCGACTTTATTGAGAATGGTCCGCTCGCCGAATCGTTTGGTCACGCCTTTAAATTCGATAATTGGCTCTCTATCCATAATAGGTCCTTACAATTACAAAATAAATGTGGTTACGACATAATCTGAAATCAGGATCAGTACGCAGGAGATGACCACCGCCGAAGTGGTGGACAGGCTCACGCTTCTGGAACCAAAGCTGTCGGTGCGCATATGCGTGAAAAAGCCCTGAAAACAGCAAATGGTAACAACCAGAAGGCCAAAAACCAGGGATTTTGTCAGCCCGCCGGTGATATCCGACATTTCGGTGGCGGAAATCACCCGGTAAAAATACGCCCCGGAATTTACGCCCAGCAAAAGACAGCCGCTGACCCAGCCGCCGAGGATACCGATCAGGTCAAACAGGGTGGTCAGAATCGGAAAACTGATGACGGCAGCCGCAATCCGCGGGCTGATCAAATACCCCACCGGATCGATGCGCATGGTTGACAGGGCATCGATCTGTTCGGAAATACGCTGAATGCCGATCTCTGCGGTCATGGCCGAACCGGCCCGGGCGGTCACCATGATCGCGGTTAACACCGGTCCCATCTCTCTGATCAACGAAAGGGCCACCGCGGTGCCCAGCACCCCCACCGAGCCGAATTTAACCAGCACATGGTAGAGCTGCAGGCCCAGCACCATCCCGGTAAAAAAGCCCACCAGCATCACGATCTGGGCGGATTTGGCCCCGATAAAGTAAATCTGCTGGACAATGGCTGAGAACTGCTTGGGATGGAAGATCATGACAAGGGCGCGGAAAAAAAAGATCGCGATGGCGCCCAGATTACCGTTGATCCGGATGGCTCTGGCCCCGAATGGATGGAAAATCCAGGTGAACGGATTTCCCGGTTTCGGCAGCGCCATCACGTCTGCAGGATCGGGTTCAGAAGAAGGTTGTTCGGTTGAATGTTCTTCTGCCATGTGAATGTTTCCCCCTCTTTAATCGAATGGTCGAAATCGATAGCAGAAAAGCCGGTTAGGAATGAAAAAAAGCCGTTAAATCTGGCTTTTATACACCGACATCTTTTATCATAAAAATCGCGAAGTGCAAGCATAAAATATGGATATCGGACGGATTGAATTTAGAATTATAAACTAACCCTTCCGAATGACCCTGCAATCCCCCAAAAAGGAGTAAAAACGGGGGGTCTGGAACTGATGGATCCCCATACAGATCGATTTACGGCTAGCTACGTACATTTGGGGAGAGCGGAGGAATGAGAAGACCCGTTAATACCTCCCTTTAGAACTCACCTGCGACAATGTCCCCCAAAGCGCCTATCGGGCATAGCGGTTCAACAAGCCAGACCATTTTTCAGTTTTCATGAGTTTCAGCAACGCTTTGTTAATCGGTTTGCGTAAAGCGCTTTTTTCTCTTAAAGCCATGGCCACGAAATATTCATCGAATATTCCGGGTAGGACTTGTATCCGTCCGGGAAATTCCTTCTTTGCGAGATACTTCAACATGAGTTCATTTAGAACGAACGCGTCGATCTTTTTACCGGCTACCGCCTTCAACCCTTCCTGTACACTTTCAAAGGGCATTACCGCTATTCCGTGGTTGGTTAAAAAATTTGAAGC
>Ga0209742_10000215_pt1 | contig 32616 bp, 27 predicted proteins | sample DeeMarSeWOR38_10_FD_187462 | JGI IMG/M metagenome (GOLD analysis project Ga0209742, IMG submission 187462) | Marine sediment microbial communities from White Oak River estuary, North Carolina - WOR-3-8_10 (SPAdes) (version 2) | ecosystem: Environmental > Aquatic > Marine > Intertidal zone >...
CGGCACCGCCCATTTCTTTCCATACAGCTTCAGGAAGTCTCTTCTGCGGTATCTGGAAAATGCCCGCGTGGTTATGTTTGAAGGCCCGCTGGATGATGATAATATGGCCCGGGTCCGGCAGGCAGGGCTCGACAGCGAAAATTCTTATCACATTTTCAACGAACTGGACGACAAAACCATTGCGGGCCTGACCGAAGCGCTGGTCCCGGCCTGCCGGGCCAGACATTCATCTTATCTGGTAACCCTCTGCAAATTTGACCTCAAGGATATTGTCTATGAAATGGTGCAGGACATGAAACCGTGGCTGGCTTTTTTCACGCTGTGGTCCGATTACCTGAAACGCCTTGGCTGGAAGTACTCCGTGGATCTGGAAGGCTATCAAATTGCCAGGGAATTGGGAAAGAAGATCGTTTTTCTGGAGACCATTGAAGAACAGATTGAAGTTCTGCAAAACATTTCACATGATAACATTCTTTTCTTCCTGAGCCAGGTAGATCGCTGGAAGGCCTTTGCCCGGGAATATGTTGAATGCTATTTGGACGGCGATTTAGAAAAACTGAAATTCACCCGCGTGCGATTTCCCAGCCGTCATCATTCGGTCATCAATGAACGAGATAAAATCTTTCATCAGCGCATGCGGCAGGAGCTTGAACGGGGACAGGTGGTGGCCTTCCTCGGGGCGCCGCACCTGAGGGGCATGAGTCGCCTGCTGATCGAAGACGGCTATCAGGTCAAAGGTCCCTGGCTGCCGCAATAATGACAGAAAACAAATGACAGACGACAAAAGGCATATTTCAGCGACCCCTGCCAAAATATCCCGCCAACAGGCCATGAATACCGCTGTTCGCATTCTCACCCATCGGGATCATTCAAGATATGAATTGAAACAGAAATTGCAGCAGCGGGGCTTCGGGAGCAGCGTCATCGACACGGTAATTGCCGAGTGTGAGCGTCTAAATTATATCAACGACCCCAGAACCGCCCATCTGTACATTCTACAGCTTAAACACAAGCGCTACGGCAAGCGCTATATTCGGATGGCCTTAAAGAAGAAGCGTTTGAATAGTAAAGCAATCGAAAATACCCTGCTGCAGAACTACTCCGAGGCTGATGAACGTGAAAATGCCAGCAAGCTGCTGGAAAAGAAAAGGGAAGCGTTTGAGCGTCAAACAGATCCTCAAAAAAAAAGCGATAAAATATATCGCTTCCTGTACTCGCGCGGATACAGCAAAGATGTCATCACCGCCCTCATCCGAGATCTAAAATGAGCAGTCTGGAATTTTTTATGATCTGAAGTGGTTTCAAAACCTCAGATCAGGCCCAAGGGCAAGGCACCCCGCGCATTGAACGCGGAGCGTACACGTAAGTACGCGAGCATTTCAATGTGCGGGACAACGCAGCCATTGGGCCTTAGATGAGGTTCTGAAACCACTTCTGGGCTAGCTGGCGATTTCCAGTATTTCTTCGGTCTTTTCGCAAAAGGAATTTAATATCTGCTTCTGCTCTCTGGCTAAATGACAAAACCTGACCCCGACTCCTCTGGAATCGACCCAAATAATTTCTCCAATTAAATCCAGCGGCTTGCGATTTTCGGGTGACGAAAAATTGAGCAGCATTTTCAGCCCCTTGCTAAACGCTTCGCCGGTTTCGATAAAAGCGCCCGCGCTGCTGATGTCTAAAATATAGCTGTTGAACTTTTGCCCCCGGATTTTAAAATTGACATTGATCAAGCAATCTTTTCGCAAATGTTTTCTTCTGTCATGTTTACCAGGTTTCGACTGCATTTCTTCGAGGTGTCTCATAAAAATAAATCGCTGTTCTTTTGACATGTCTATGGCCGTTTTCACTAAAAATTTGGCCATATTACCGTTGAGAAATTTCCGCATGAGCTCATTTTGCTGTTTTTCGGACAGGTTGTTTATCAAATAATACAGGCGTGCGACCACTTCATAATCGTTCATTCTTAGCGCAGACGAAGGATCGGTGTCATATTCTTTTTTTAATTTGAATGAACGTTGAAGTGAAGCTAACATCTGTCGCTCGCTTTCTTTCACTGAACTCCAGTCAATTATCCATTATCGGAAAGAACCATGTCGACCCGTTTATTGCGGTGCAGAAGCGCTGCAGATATCGGCATCCGTGCTTGAGATAAATGATTGAAGTTGCCGTGCATCCCGTTTATTCGGTCTGCCGTTCGGGTTACACTCTGGACTTGCAAAAAACATGCAAACGGCCGCAAAGTTTTTATTTAATAATATTTCAGTTGGTTAATCAAAATGAAGGGCCTTGAAATTTAAAAGATAGTGTGAAACGAATGAATGAAAATTAGGAAATCCATTTCATAAAGATCAATAACAGCAAGAATCGGGTGGCAAAGGTTCTGCTTTTATCTTATTTTGGCCCAAGTTGAGCGTTGGATTAGAACTGGTTTCAGACACGGAGATCATCAAATGAAAACCGAAGCATTTTCGCAGGCAGCCATCGATTATGAGCGTATCGAAAAAGCGATTCAATTCCTGGCCGACAACTTCCATTCACAACCGAATCTAAAAGAGATTGCCGCCAAGATTCACGTGAGTGAATACCATTTCCAGCGCATTTTCAGCCGCTGGGTCGGTATAAGCCCCAAACGGTTCCTGCAATTTTTAACCAAGGAGTATGCCAAAACGCTTCTTGAAAAATCAATCAACCTTTTGGACGTCACCTACGAGTCGGGCCTGACCAGCCCCGGCCGCCTGCATGATCTGTTTGTCACCTGTGAGGCGGTGACGCCTGGAGAATACAAAGCCCGAGGCGCAGGCCTGGAGATTACGTACGGGTATCATGCCACCCCTTTCGGTGAATGCATACTGGCCAAAACCAACCGGGGCATCTGCGGCCTGAGTTTTGTTCAAAGCGACAACCGGCGATCGGTTTTTGTGAATTTGAAGCAACAATGGCAAAATGCCCGATTAATCGAGGCTCCGGATGTCACAAGACCGTTTGTCAGCCGAATTTTCAACCCGTCGGAAGGGCGAAACTCACCCCCTCTTCATCTGGTGTTAAGCGGCACGAATTTTCAAATTAAGGTCTGGGAGGCATTGATCAAAATTCCCATGGGTGCGGTGGTTTCATATGAAGATGTAGCGGCGCATATCGGAATGCCCAGAGCCTGCCGCGCCGTGGGCAATGCGGTTGGCAGCAATCCAATTTCATTTGCTATTCCCTGTCACCGTGTCATCAGAAAAACGGCCGAATTCGGAAATTACGGGGGTGGAGTCGCCCGCAAGCTGGCCATCTTGGGCTGGGAAGCCGTTCATTCCTATCACTAAATTCCAATGGATCCAATAGCGCTGGGGCAGGCGCGTCATATAATCACGGCCGAACCGGGCTTCAAAATCCGCTAACGAATGGGTGCAGGTGGCATCCAGCTCGGACAGTTCGGCAATAAAATCCGAAACCCATGGGAAAATACCGATGCCGGCCTGGCGAGCGGCGTCGATCACCCCTTTCCTCTTCTAACGAACACGAGATGACCCATTAGTAAAATCAAGGATTCTAATAACCGTAGGTCTTGCATGCGGCTATTTTGTGATTAGGATAGATCTATGTAGAACCAGATTTTTGATTTTTCGATGACAACAACGGCGTTGCGTGATGCGAATGTACACGGTGCCGATTGATCCGCTATAATTGGGGTGCCATGACGAATTCTCCCATCATCGAGTTTAGAAATGTTACCAAGCGATTTGACGGTCGGACGATCCTGGATCGAATCAACCTGCAAATTTATGAAGGGGATGTCACCACTCTCATCGGAAAAAGCGGCGAAGGCAAAAGCGTCCTGCTCAAACACATTATCGGTCTAATGAGGCCCGATGAAGGCAGCATTTTATTTCGGGGTCAACCGATCGAAAAAATGCGCCGCAAAGAATGGAATTCATATCTCGGGCAGGTCAGCTACATGTTTCAGAATAATGCCCTTTTTGACTCAAAGACGGTTTATGAAAATGTCGCCCTGCCCCTCAGCAAATTCGATCATTTCGACAAATCGCAAATTCATCAAAAAGTAATGGCAAGCCTTGAGCTTGTTGAACTGGCTAACGTGGCCAATAAGTATCCGTCCGAGCTCTCCGGAGGAATGCAAAAACGGGCGGCTTTAGCCCGGGCCCTGGTTACCGATCCGCAAATTGTCCTGTTTGACGAATTGACCACCGGCCAGGACCCCGTCCGCCGCAATGCCATCCTGGGAATGATTGCTGAATATAAAATGAAATTCGGCTTTACGGCCGTTTTGATCAGCCATGACATTCCGGATGTGTTTTTTATCTCCAATCGTATTCTGGCACTTTATGACAAAAAAATTGTTTTTCAGGGCACGCCTGAAGCCTTCGAGGAATTTGATCATCCCTTTTATGATGAAGTCATCACCAGCATCGAAGATCTGCAGCATGAATTAACCGGTCTGCATTCAAAGCGCCAGTTCAAAATGCGCTATCAATCCGACTTTGCACGAAAAAATGGGTCTCTCCCCTTTGCGGTTGTTATTTTCACCCTTGAAAATCTGAATCACATGATTGAAAATCTGGGTCACACCGCAGCCCAGAACGGCATTCGAAAGATGGGCGAATACATCAATAAACACTTCGGAGCCGTGGGGGGTATTTCCACCCGGCGCAGAATCGACCAGTACAGCACCCTTCTGCCGTTTTCGGATCTAAATGAAGCCCGCAGCGTGTTAGAGGATTTTACCAGAGATTTTCGGCAAAAAGGGCTGATCAGCATCGAGAACGCCGCCAAAGAGGCTAATCCTGCAGTGCGCTGTTTCGAATTTTCAATCACTGCCGGTTTGGCCGGCGGGAACCCCAACGTGGAGCTGGATTCCATCATGGCAATTGCCGAATTTAATCAAGTACCGATTGCGCAGTTCCAGTGCAATATTTAGAAGCAAAGGAGTCGGCTGGAAGGTTGAAAATTTTCTACACGGATTCATTTGCGATGGCACTGCCTCAGGACCACCGTTTTCCCATCAACAAATATGCCCTTCTAAGAAAGCGTCTTACCCGTTCCAGCCGGTTCGCACCGCAAGATTTTTGCACCCCCCGTGCGGCAACCACCGCGGAGATCACCCGGGTACACACGCCGGATTATCTGCGCCGTGTGCAAACCGGGGGATTAACCGCCCAAGAAGTCAGGCGCATCGGGCTTCCCTGGTCCCCGGAACTCGTTGAGCGTTCCAGGCGTTCCGCGGGAGCCACGATAGAAGCCTGTTTTGCGGTTCTTGATAAGGGCGTTGCCGTGCACTTGGGCGGCGGCACCCACCATGCATTCAGCAATCAGGGGCAGGGTTACTGCGTATTCAATGACAGTGCCATTGCCGCACGATGTCTGCAGGCCGAAACCCGAATCCGGCGGGTGCTGATTTTAGACTGTGATGTTCACCAGGGAAACGGCACGGCGGTTATTTTTCAAAACGATCCTACCATCTTTACCTTCTCCATTCACGGCAGGAACAATTTTCCTTATCACAAGGAAAAAAGCGATCTGGATGTTGCCCTTGAAGATGGCACCGGCGATGCAGTTTATCTGGATGCCCTGCAAACAGGCCTGATCGAATCTTTACGGCGGTCTGGCGCCGAGTTCGTCATCTACTTGGCCGGCGCCGACCCTTACAGCGGTGACCGCATCGGGCGACTAAATGTCAGCAAAGAAGGACTGGCGGCGCGCGACCGCATGGTGCTGGACCGCTGCCGCAGAGCCAGGCTGCCGGTGGCCATCACCATGGCGGGCGGCTATGCTCCCAACATTGAAGACACCGTAGACATTCATTTTCGGACGGTGCTCATTGCCTCACAAATCCAGAAGCTCTATATTTGATATTTTAAAAGGCCTGCTGTCCAATTATATTTTTTTTGAACCTATCTCAAAAGGAATTAAGCACAGGCCATTTCATAAATAGCAGAATGAATCATTTAGACCCATATAAAAATTGGCAGCGGGAGGCAAATTCAATATCTGACCGGCTCTGGGATGTGGTCATCGTCGGTGCCGGTCCGGCCGGTGCGACTGCAGCCTGCCACCTCGCTGCGCGCCATCACCGGATTTTATTGGTGGACCGCAAAAAGTTTCCGCGCGAAAAAGTTTGCGGCGACGGCCTGCTGACGGATGCGATGCGCTGTCTTGACACCATTGGCATTGGCGATAAAATTCGGGAAGCCGGTCACCCGCTTAGCACCTGCACATTATTCAGCCCCTCCCGAAAGGAAGTTGAAATAGCCGGCGAGTATCTGACGATAAGACGCAGTCTGTTGGATATGATTGTTGTCCAAAAGGCGGTGGAATCAGGCACCGTCTTTGCTCTCGGTGAAGTGAAACAGCTGCGGATAACATCGGACGGTCTGGTCGCTTCCGCCATCCAGGGGTGCCATGAATCGATTCGATCCCGAATCGGCATTGTGGCAACTGGAGCGGATATTCGGCTCATTCATAAATTGAAATGGCCTGCGAAGAAAAAACCCAGCGCTGTTGCACTGCGGTGCTATGTTCGATCATCGTATGACCTCGATCGCTTAATTGTTTCTTTTGACCATTCCACTGTCCCCGGTTATGCATGGATTTTCCCCCTAAGAGACCATGAATACAACCTGGGTTGCGGTCTGAGATTGCAAGATGCGCAAATGACCGGCATCAATCTAAAAAGGCTTTTTTATAATTTTGTTGATGCCTTCCCGCTGGCCAGGAAATTAATGCGCTTAAGCGATGGCACCACCGCATTACAGGCCGCCGCTTTGCGGTATGATTTTGATGGCGCCTATCCATTTGTCAACGGCCCCTTTGTCGCCGTGGGCGAAACCATTGGAACCACATTGCCGTTTATCGGCGAGGGCATCGGCAAAGCCATGGAATCCGGCCAACTGGCAGCCGATGTCATCAACAGGGCATTGGATTCAGACGACCTGAGCAGGCTGTCACAATATGGTCAATCACTCGAATATCAATTTAAGACCCGCTATCGGGGTTATCGGAGGGCTGAAAAATGGCTGGTCAGTCCCCGGTCAAATGACTTCATTTTAGGCCGATTCGCGAAAAGCAGATATGCGAAAAAAATCCTGGCCGGTGTCATTGCCGAAACGAATGACCCGCAGGATATTTTTTCTTTGAAAGGTATTATCAAAACGTTGTGGAAATAAGTTTTTCTTATTATGCAGCCAATAAAGACATTTATTTTTTAGACTCACGGTTTTTTGCTGCTTGACACCTGAAGTAAAAAATCTTATAATATATTGAAAAGTTTATAAATAATTCCTTTATTAATCTTTGCCCGGAATCGATATTCTTCTGTTTTAAAATTTTGCCTTGATATAATCAGCTCCGAAGGTTATCCATCCTGGAGCTTGACTCCTGCTTTTAAGTGAACGTACGCTTTTTACAGGCGGCTTCACTTCGCCGATCAATTAATTTGGGCACATTTAATCCATGAACCCTCCAATATGATAGATAAAAATTATGAAACTTTGCCCTAAATGTGACCAGCCGGTTGCCGAAAAGATCACACTCTGTCCGGCCTGCGGAAATGAAATCGGTGAAGGCCGCAAATACATCGACGATTACCGGATTGTTGATATCCTACACGAAGGCCATTCCAGTTTTCTTTGCCGGGCCATCCGGGAAAGAACCGGAGAGATGGTCATGATCCGCCTGTTTACTTCCCGTTCGGGAGTTGACGAACAGGTCGCTGAAAGGCTCACCCAGGAGCTGGAGCGCCTCAAAAAGCTGCCCGATAAAGGCTTTGTGCGTCATTATGCCATTCGACGATCAGCCGACGGGCTCTGGTACCGGATCAGCGAGTGGATCAACACCGAAAGCTGGGGCTCTTTGCTGACATCCGGCCGCCTGCAAGACCGCCAGTTGGCCTTCGATCTGTTTTTCCAGATGGCCTCCATCCTTACCGTGCTTCATCAGGAAGGCTATTATATTCCCCACCTCATTTTAAACGACATCATGCTGGTAAAGGCACAAAGCGGCCGGCTGGAAGTCAAAATCGATTACAAGCTTTCACGGTTTTTTGATCCCAAACTCGACCGCCCCGGGCCCATTCTCAAAAAATTGCTGGACGTCCACCCGGATATCGTCAACCAGCGCGGCCTTGATGACAAAAGCGACATCTGGTCGCTGGGCAAAATTTTTGTTGAGATCCTTTCAGCCGATCTGGAAATCGCGGATTATCTGGCCAAAGTCGATCAGCTTAATTTGCCGGATGCGGCCAAAGTTCTACTGAAATTCATGCTGGCCGATGATCCGGATATGCGGCCGCGGTCTATGGCAGAGGTCGCGGTATCCCTGGCTCGCATAAAAGAAAAGGCCGTTGAATCCGAAGAACCACCGCTGCCGCCGCCGGCTGCCGCCGCGCGCCGGCTGACGATAAAAGGACTGCAGAATCGTATCAGTGTGCTGGCCATTCTAATCATCCTATTATCCGTTGCCGGTTTTGTGGCCTGGTATCAGCTCAGCCAGCGCAAGGAGGTATTTGAAAACCGCCTGGAAGACTATGCCAATCAATATTCCCCGTCGATCGCTTTTTTGCTGGTGGAGTACTGGCTGGAGATTGACAATGAAAAAATGTATCGCAATATGGCGGAAGGCACAGCATTTCTGGTGGACAGCGAGGGTTATATGCTGACCAGCCGGCATGTCGTTTGCCCCTGGCTGGAGGACACCAATCTGCTGGCCACCGTTTATCATTTTATCGAAATGGAGAAGACGCCGGAATTAAAATACCGGATATTTTTATGGTTTGAAGGCGCCCGGGCCTTTAACCGCGTCTCCCGCCTGATTGAAAGCCCGGATTTGACCGATGTTTATTTTATCGAAAATGCTTACAGCACCGAATCCGAACCACGCCTGTCCATCGCCGGCGTGCCCAAGCCGCCGGTACATACCCGTCAGGTGATCACAGCGCCGCTCAAAGATGATTTTGCCGTCATCAAAATTGATTCGGTACCGAAAGGGCTGCAGCCGTTACCGCTGGACTTAAAACTCGATTCCAAGAATGTGCCCAAGCTCTCGCGATTGATCACCATCGGGTTTCCCCTGGGCAGCCGAACCCAGGCCGATACCGTCAATGCCAGTGTTACCGGGGGCAACGTGCGCCGATCTTTTGAAAACGTGATCCAGGTCGATGCATCGCTTTACGGCGGCAACAGCGGCGGACCGATTATTGATGCGCGGGGCAAGGTGATCGGCATTGCCGCCGGCGTGGCCATGGATATTGCCCAGGGACTGATGCCGACCGCAACCCCCCGCTGGGATCTCGGCATGGTTTTGCCCATTACCAATGCCGCCAATTTTCTTGCAGAGTTGAAAGCCGGCCAGGCCAAGTGGAACGGTGAGCTGGATTTTTCCATGGAGAAAATGCTGACAACGATCAAGGAAAAAGCCACCGAAGGACTGTGGGCCGAGGCCCAGGCTCTGGCCGATGAAGAACTCAAGGGCAATCCGCAGCCGGAAATGATTATGGCGGCCGGCATGATGCATTATTGCACCGGGGATACCAAGGGCGCCGCAACGCTTTTTGCCGAAACGCTTTCCATGAATCCTGAAAATCCGGAAGCCCGGCTGATGCTGTTTTTAATTGACTGGCTGGCCGGCAAAGGCGCAGAAAGTTCTTCCCGCGAGGCCCTGTTGGCTGTCGACTGGCGCTCCCCGGCAGAATTCCAGGGACATCTGGTCCGGGTTCTGGAAGGCCTGATCGATGAGGTTTCGGCTTTAGACAGCTGGCATACCGACGCTGAAAAAAGCTGGCTTAACTATGCGGTCAGTCTTATCCGGATCAACGCGCAGGATTGGGAGGGCGCCGAAAAGCTGCTCAGAGAGGCGATGCTTACCGCCGATGCGGATGCCTGGGAGTTTTTTGTGGTCAGTGCCAAACTGGAGCAGCTGCAGAAACAGCGGCGCAAAGCGCTCAAGACCAAGGCCCATTGGCAGGAATACAACAAAGACACCGAAGCGTTTAGCAATAGCATCAAGAATAAAGTGGCGAAGGATGCAAAGCTTAAAGAAGAATTGTCCCCATTGATGGCCCAGTTTATTGATGAGAGCGTGGCGATCAAAGAGAAAAGGGAGGTGCTTAAAAAAATATCGGCGATATATCCGAAAAACCGCAAGATTTATGTGGCCCTGTCCTTTTACAGCGCTGCCGACGCGGACTGGTCGCAGTCTTTGGAATATATCCGCACCTTTTTAAACAGCGGCGGCCGTCAAAACGCCGATCGGATGAGTCTGGGGATTCTGGAAGCCGGGATACTGCACCTCCAGGGACTTACGGATGAAACCCGCGCAAGTCTCGAGAATTTTGTCGGGCGCACCATGGACCCCTGGTATCTGAGCATCAACGACTATCTGTCGGGCAACCAGACTGAAAAATCGCTTCTGGAACAGGCCGGCGAAAGCCCCGAGAACCTGCTCACTGCTCACTGCGCCGTGGGGTTGTGGGCTGAAGGCAGCGGAGATAAGCAAAAAGCGATTCGACATTACCGTGAAGCACTGGGCTCTTTCCTGGACACCTGGCTTGAATACGATTTTTCCAAAGAGCGCCTCAAGCGGCTGAAGCTGCCTGCAGGCTAATGCGTTATCTGTTATTCGTTAAGCGTTCAATTAGGATTCTAAAATTCCGTAATCCCGCGCCAGATTTTCATCAAAGCGTGCTTTCCTGCCCGGGCATTTTCCCCGCCGGCATAGCTGGCAGTTGAAAAAAGACACCTCGGTCTGAAAATAAATTCCGGATACGGATTTGGTGGGTATCATCAAAAAGGATTCGGTCAGCCGGACGCCAATAGCCGCATCTACATCCGGCAGGAGTTGAAACAGCTGGCGCTGGGCCTCCAGTGGCCAGTCGGGCAAAGACCCTGGGCTCATAAATGAAATTTTTTTCAGGGCAAACTTTCTGCAGAGATAATCATGAAGCTGCTGGCGAACCGCCGTCAGCGCAATATTGCCGATAACATCCAGATAATATTTTTCCAGCGGATCGTTGGTCTTGCTGGATGCCTTTTCCAGGCCCGGACCGATCGTAACCACATAGGGGAAAAGCCGCTCCACGTCATTTAGATTTTTACGCAACACTTTGCTTTCCAGCCGCAGGCCTTCGACCAAGAGCGCATCGTGCAGTTTTTCATCGATATAACACAGCTTAAACGCTGCCTTGGGTTCGATAAGGTTTTTTGCCCGATCGATGAGACGCGGTATCGATTGCGCAATTCCGTGACGATCCAGGTGCAAAAGTTTTTTGACTGTCTCCAGGTCGATTTGCGTTGTTAGATCTTTTAAAATTTCCATTGCGACATATTCCAATCTTCTCGGTATGGGTGAGATCCTGGTGATTTAATCTAGATCCGGCCGTTTGTAAAACCCTGATTGATTCTACTCGTTATTGACACTGAAGCCGCAACTCTTTATACTCATTCTCTTGTAAGGCAGCAGCAACCCAAAAATAAACCAAGCTGCCAGGATAATTCAATTTTCAATCAAACGGTTTTCCCGACACCCATTTTAACATTAAACCCTACTTGTTCGAGCCTCCCGCCATGCGAATCGCAAGGTGAGGCGGGCGGATATTCGATATTTAAATAAAATGATCACTGACCCGTTTATTGATAACCTTCGGAGGATCGTCGGCGATGGCCAGGTATCGGTTTCCCGGGCGGGCACCGAACTGTATTCCTACGATGCCTCCCTTGCCAAAAGTCAACCCGGTGTGGTTGTTTTCCCGGGTGATGCCGATGAGGCAGCCCGGGTTGTCAAAATAGCGCGCCAGGCCGGGGTGCCGTTTGTTCCGCGAGGGTTTGGCACCAATCTTTCGGGCGGCACCGTTATGGTTTCAGGCGGCGTGGTCATCTGCCTGTCGCGCTTAAACCGCATCCTTGAAATTTCGCCCCGGCGGCGCTGCGCTGTGGTCCAGCCCGGCGTAACCAACCTGGAGCTTCAAAATGCCCTAGCCCCGCTGGGCTTTTTTTACGCGCCTGATCCCGCCAGCCAGAAAGTGGCCACTTTAGGTGGCAATGTGGGCGAGAACTCCGGCGGACCCCGCTGTTTGAAATACGGTGTGACCACCAACCACATTTTGGGCATGGAAACCATTCTTTCCAGCGGCGAGCGGGTTCGAATCGGGGGCTGCGCTTGTGACCCGCCGGGCTATGATCTTCGCGGTGCGCTGGTCGGCAGCGAAGGCACCATGGGGATTGTCACCGCCGTCACCGTTCGTATTTTGCCGCTGCCCGAAACCATCATTACCCAGCTTGTTATCTATGACGATATTGCCGATGCGGCGCGATCGGTATCGGATATCATTTCGGCCGGCATTATCCCCACCACGCTTGAAATGATGGACGCCCCGATTATTAATGCGGTTGAAGACAGTTATGCCTGCGGTTATCCCCGGGATGCGGCGGCGGTTCTGATTGTTGAAGTGGAAGGCCTTTCCGTCGGGCTCAAAGATCAGATGGACCGGATCAGCGAGCTGTGCCGCAAAAATCGATGCCGCGATATTCTTGAAGCCAAAGATGATTCAGAGCGCAACCGTCTCTGGGAAGGCCGGCGCGGCGCCTTTGGTGCGGTTGCGCGCCTGGCGCCCAATTATTTGGTCAACGATTGTACGGTTCCACGAACCCGGCTGCCCGAAGCGCTGGACAGGGTTGCTGACATCGTTAAAAAATATGGATTCGAGCATGGCAACGTGTTTCATGCCGGCGATGGTAATTTGCACCCGCTGATCTTTTTTGATTCGCGGGATGCGGATCAGCTGAATCGGGTGAAAAAAGCCGGCTGGGAAATTATGGAGGCCTGTGTCGACCTGGGCGGCACCATTTCCGGTGAGCACGGCGTGGGTCTGGAAAAAATGGACGCGATGCGCCTGATTTTTTCCGAACAGGATTTTGCAGCCCAGCGGGCTTTGCAGCAGGCGTTTGACCCGGACCAGCTTCTGAATCCCGGCAAAGTGATTCCGGCCGCCGATCAGAACAAAAGCGCCGGCAAAGCGCAGTCTCAACTGAAGCCAAACAGCGCCGCAAGCAAAAGTGGGGCAGAAGAAGAATTGATCGAAAAAATTAATCAGGCCGCTTCAAACGGGAATGGGCTGCTGCCCGCCGGCTGCCGTACCTATCCGCATTTCGGCAACCTGCCAGGTCGGTCCTGTGAATTTTTAAACAGCGCCGGTCTCGACCGGATTATTGAATTTGACCCTTACAATCAGTTCGTATCGGTGGAGGCGGGCGTTGCCCTTGAAGTTCTGCAGCAGCGGCTGTCCGAGCAAAATCAATGGCTGCCCGTCCGGCCGCCGTTATCCGTTGAAAAACATTCCATCGGCGGTCTGATGGCACTGGCAGCCTGCGGGCCGGAGCGCATGCACTACGGGGCCCCGCGAGACCTTGTCCTGGGCCTGCACTTTATCGATGGCAGGGGTCAAAAAATTACCGCCGGCGGCAAGGTGGTCAAAAATGTTGCCGGCTACGACATGACCCGGTTACTGATCGGATCGGCCGGAACCCTGGGCATGATAACGGAGGTGACCTGCCGGGTGATGACCATGCCGGAGCGCTGCACGGCCATCAACGCAGAAGGAACGCTGTCGGATTGTTTTGCGATGGCGACCGAGGTGGTCACATCCCGGCTGGTACCGGTTTTTGTCGTAATTATTCCTGAAAACGGACAGGGCGGCACCATTGAAAGTCTGCGCGGCCGGCTGCAGATCGGATTCGAGGGATTTGATAAAACCGTCGACGAGCAACTCAGAAGAACCGGAATTTTGCTGGAAAAAGGCGGCCTGGGCTTAAAGGACCCGCAGGACTATTCGGTTCACGAAGGACTTTTTAAAAGCATATACTCGCAACTGGCTCAATCGGCGTTTGTCCTGCGGGCCGACCTGCCCCTTGATCAGATGGTCGGATTTGTTGAATCTCTGGAAAATCCTTTATCAGAAACCCAATTGTTCCTGGATGGGGGATGCGGCCGAATTCTTGCCGGTTTTGAAAACATGCCGGGCGGGATGTGGCATCGGCTGTGTGACCTTGGCAGTCGACTGGGCGGTCACGCCGTCATGGAAAAGGCACCGGTCGAGTTCAAGAAGGCGCATGATGTTTTCGGCAGCACCCGGCCGGAATGGAAGGTGATGCACCGCATCAAGGACGCGCTGGACCCGCACCATATCTTTGCCCCCGGCCGGCTGCCCGGCAAAGTCTGAGCATAAATGCTCGATGTCCGTTGGTGGTGGTCCGTCGTCCGTAGTCAAATCGGGTCTTTCATCGGCAGCGCCACCCAATCCTGCAGCGCCTAGCATCAAAATTCGAGCCTTATGCAACGGACGGATAATTAGCTGATTTGATGGTTTTCAAATGAATCGTAGCGACATCTCCAAATACTATGATGAAATCTCCCATTGCAACCGCTGCGGGTTTTGCCAGGTGGCCTGTCCGATATTCCGATCCACCGGGCACGAGGCCGGGGTTGCGCGCGGTCGCATCGCCCTTTTGCGGGCCATTATCGAAGGACGCCTGGAATGGAATCAGGAAGTCGAAGAGCCGCTTTTTGACTGTTTGCTTTGCGGTGCCTGCACCGCCAATTGTTTTCCGGCGATTCCCACTTCCGATCTGGTCATCAAAGCCCGGGCGCAATATCTGGAAAAGGTCGGCCGAAAATCGATTCATCGTTTGCTCTTCGACCATCTTTTGCCATACCCGCGGCGGCTGCACCTGGCAGCGCGGGCGGTCGCTCTGGGTAAAAATACCGGCGTTGCCGATTTGGCCAGCGCTCTGGGTTTGTTGAAAATTTTTGGCCGTGATTTGGTGCATGCCAATGAAATCGTCGAGCGGTTTCCCAGCCGGCCGTTTCGTGAAAAAATCAAAACCGGAGTCCATCGGGGCAACGGGCAATCTTTACGGATCGGATACTTTGTGGGCTGCGGTGTCGATATTATTAGCCAGGAGGCCGGCTACGCGACACTGCAACTTTTAAAAAAAATCGGCAAAAGCGTCCATGTGCTGGAAAATTGCTGCTGCGGCCTGCCGGCCTGGTCCTATGGTGATTTGAAAGCGGCGCGAAAGCTGGCAAGCCGAAATTTAACGGTTTTCACTTCTGAAAAATTTGATGTCATCGTAACGGATTGCTCCAGTTGCGCCTCATTTTTAAAGAACTACCCCCAGCTGTTTGCCGAAGCCGAAAAACAACATCAAGAAGCCGCGGCGGTCTCCGCGCGGGTGAGAGATATGGTGCAATTGATTCACTCAATGGAAGCGCTGGCGCCTTCGCCGGATGCGACCGTTGCCGTGACCTATCATCATCCCTGTCATGCCGCCCGGGGCCAGGGGCTCACAGCAGAGCCCGGCGAAATTCTTGATCGGCTGCCGGGCGTTGAATACCGGCCGCTGCCCGAAGCGGACTGGTGTTGCGGAGGCGCCGGCTCCTATGCGTTTGCGCACTATGAGCTGTCGCAGCAGGTCCTGGACCGCAAAATGGAAAACCTGAAAAAAACCGAGGCGGATCTGCTGATCACCTCCTGCCCTGCCTGCATCATGCATCTGTCCTACGGGGTGCGCAAACACGGCCTGAACACCCGAGTCTGCCACATTTCTGAACTGATTAAATAACCACGGACCCACACAGACTCACACAAACCTTATTATTTAATTTTTTTTGTCTGTGACTGTCTGTGTGGGTCCGTGGCTAATTTAAAATAAAAAGGAAAATAAAATGGCAAATCTTGACTTAAACGGCATATTTCCTCCGATTACCACACCTTTCATTGATGGAAAGGTTGCTTTTGACAAACTGGCGTCCAACATCGAACACTGGAACCGTACCGGCCTGAAGGGTTTTGTCGTACTGGGGTCGAACGGCGAATATGTATATTTATCTGAGGAAGAAAAGCGACGCGTGGTTGATACCGTTGTGCAGTCGGCAGCCAAAGAGATGCGGGTCATTGCCGGAACCGGTTGCGAATCCACCACCGAGACATTACGGCTTACCGAAGATTGCGCCAGGCTGGGCGCCCATGCCGCGTTGGTGGTGACCCCCCATTATTATGCCGGTCGCATGAAAGAAGCGGCGTTGATAAAGCATTTTACAGAGCTGGCAGATCATTCACCGATTCCCATTTTGCTCTATAATGTGCCTAAGTTTACGCATATCAACATGGCGGCCGATTTTGTCGCCCGGCTTTCCGAACACCCCAATATCGTCGGCCTCAAGGACAGCTCCGCCAACGTTATTCAGCTCGGGGAAATATTAAACCGGGTGGCCAGCGACTTCAATGTGCTGGTAGGCACTGCCGGGGTGCTGTTCAGCGGACTGACCATTGGTTGTGCGGGCGGCGTCTGTGCGCTGGCCAATGTGGCGCCTGAAGAATGTGTGAATATTTTTGATCGGGTCAAAGCAGGAGACCTGAATGCGGCCCGGGAGCTGCAGCTTAAAATGATTCCGGTCAACCAGGCAGTGACTGCCGTATACGGTGTACCGGGATTAAAAGCCGCCATGGATATGCTGGGCTATTTCGGCGGTGATCCCCGGTTGCCGCTGCTGGCCTCTTCCGGACAGGAAAGATCCGAGATTGAAGCCATCCTAAAAAAAGCGGAGCTGCTAGATTAGGATCCATGAAGTCATGCTGCAAACCCCCTTAATCACCGGGCGTCCTGAGAGGAATTTTATCTGTGGTGAAGCCATATAACGCTGCGGCTGCGACCAACGATACCATGCACACCAAAAAAGCGGAATCAAAGGCTGCCGGCCCTCGGGAAGCTTCGGGGTGCAAGGTTTGCATCAGAATTCCAATCCCCTGAAGAAAAAGCGCCGGACCCATCATGTTGAAAAAGTTGATCCCGGTCATGGCCGCTCCGGCCATTTGGATGGGCATCCGATCTTTAATGTGGGGATACATCAATATCCCGGCAGATGAAAAAAAACCGAATGCAAAGAAGAGAAAAGCGACGACGACCAGCCCGGCATCCGGTGGGATTAACATCAAAAATAGCGCACTTGCAGCAACGCCCGCCAGGCAGAAAACGATGATCCATTTGCGCGTCTTGAAGACCCTGTCGGACAGCGCCCCCCAGAAAGGGCTTCCCGTAATGATGCCGACGGTCATCAATAATATCAGATTGCCGGTTTTTACGGCCGAGTAGCCCATGGCCTCCATCAGAAACGGTCCGGCCCACAGCGCCTGAAATGCGGCAAACGTTCCATAGCGAACAAAAGTTGCCAGGGAGATGATCCAGTAATCTCTTTCTTTCCATAGCATCGTCAGATTGGTAAAGGCCTGCTTGATACTGATAGATGACTCCCTGTCGGAAGGTCCTTCGGATGAGGGTGCGGGCCGGTCACGGACGACAAAAAAAAGGGTAAGGGTTAAAACGAGATTGATACCGGCGATGAGCTGAAAGCTCTGGCGCCAGCCCATATGTTCTACCAGCATTACCAGCGGGGTGGTCGCAACGATATTTCCCAAGGTGCCGATGGAGACGACCACACCGGAAAGGGTGGCAAAAACAAGCGGGCCAAACCAATGGGTCAAAAGCTTAAATGTGCCCATTAAATTGCAGGCCATGCCGATTCCGAGCAGGATCCGGCCGATCAAGCCCATTGCCAATGAGTCTGCAGCCGAAAAAACAAAGGCACCCAGGATCCCCAGCAGAGACAGTATCGTCATCAACTTTCGCGGGCCCACCTTGTCTAAAAGCAGGCCGATGGGGATCTGAGTTGCTGCAAAACCATAAAAGAAGGAGGCCGACAATAAGCCCAGGCCTTCGGTGTCCAGGGCCAGGTCCTGGATCAGCTGCGTGGCGATGACCGCGCTTGAAGTCCGATAAAATTGGGACAGGAAAAAGTGCGATGTTGCGAGCAAAAATATGATCCAGCGGCGAGACATACTCGTTTTTCCGATACCGTAATTGAGTCGACTGTTTTATTTATGGCATCTGCGTTATTATGGGGCCACGCCTGGCTGTCAAGCATAAAGTCTTCAAGTCGGTGAATTTATTTCCCCCGTGTTTTCTTGACACCCATCCTGTGATTTTCTATATTTTATTGACATAAAAGGTTTTTAGACAGGATTAATAGGATTTCTTTGCTTCGTCCCTTTCCGGAAGAAAGTGGCGAAAACCAATCCCGCCCACTGGGCGGGAAAAATTATCAACTGGGTTGCTTTTTAGCATTTCATATTTATTATCGAGTAGTAATTTGACACCAGTAATTTTATTCATTCGCCGAAGGCGATTGAATTTTTTGGCTTTCATCTGGAAAGCCAAAAAGATATCCTAAAAATCCTGTTAATCCTGTCAATAGGCATTAAAGGAAGATCGCATGCGAAGATCCATTTCCATTATCGTCTCCCTGTTCGTTCTGTTTTTAACCGGCTGTGAAGCGCCAAAGATTAGAATCTTTCCCAGCCATTCGGACCCGTTGAAGGAATACACGCTGCAGGGCAAAGCAAAAGAAAAGATCGTTGTCATTCCGATCAGAGGGATAATTTCCGATGCTCCCAGAAAGCAGTTTTTAAGCACGTGGCCGAGTATGGTGCAGGAAATCGTCTCCCAGCTGCGCAAGGCTGAGGATGACCCGGATGTTAAAGCCGTGCTTTTGAAAATCGATTCACCCGGTGGGTCCGTTATTGCCAGCGATCTGATCTACAATGAAATTATGGCATTTAAAGAGCGTAAAAAGGCCAAAGTTGTTGTTGCCATGATGGGTGTGGCTGCCTCGGGAGGGTATTACATAGCACTTCCTGCTGATTTTATTCTGGCTCACCCGACAACGGTTACCGGTTCGGTGGGTGTTTTGTTTTTAAGCCCGAATGTTTCCGGTCTGATGGAAAAAATCGGCATTGAGATGAATGTCAGCAAGACGGGTGAAAACAAGGACATGGGATCTCCCTTTCGGCAGGCGACTGCCGCAGAAAAACAGATAATAAAAGATCTGATCGATCAGCTGGGAAAACGATTTTTAGACCGGATTGCCGAGCATCGCGGACTTGAGCCGAAAAGATTAAAGGAAATCTCCTCCGCCCGCATTTACCTGGCCGATGATGCCTTCAAGCTGGGCATGGTTGACAGCATTGGATATCTGGATGGGGCCGTCAGCCAGGCCAAGAAACTGGCAAACCTGCCTGAAGATGCTAAAATAGTGGTTTATCGCCGAACAGAGTATCCGGATGACAACCTATACAACACCTCCACATCCCGCTATGATGGCCGGAGTCTGTCGATTGTATCCCTGGATCTTCCGCCGTCACTATCCGGGCTGCAGGCCGGCTTTTATTATCTGTGGCAGCCGGGCGCAATGGATGATTAGAACCCAGTTCAAAACCCCATCTCCCCGCTCAATGAAGCGGGCGCTTCGTTCTTATTTGCTCATCAGTCTGCAGGGCCTGCGGGTTGCCCGCCTGAAAAATGCGTAATCGTTATGTCCACAATCTCCTGCCACGTTTTCTCTCCGACGGATGCCTCATCAATAATGAGGTGATGCATTTTTACCCTGGTTGCTGTTTTGTCTTTTTCAACGGAATGTATTTCCCATTGATCAAGGTTTTGATTCCGCACCAGGCTTTGCAGACCTGAAAACGAAATGAGCTCATCCTGCTGATCGATAAAAACAACGGTCGGTATATTTATTTTCCGATCCAGATTGTTTTCTAGATGCTGATACATATCAAACAATGCATTGTAGGCGGCCATCGGTGTTCCATCATTTGCCAGGTAAGATTTATGAGCCACGCTCGGGATAACAATTCTGGGGAAAGGTGATAATATTTTCAAGACCATATTGCGCGCATGCATTTTAAGGGCCGGAGCAAACAGCACCATTTTGTCGAAGGTAACTTCTGAATGAGAGGACAATAGGTCGACTCCCAGCAGTCCGCCCATTGAAAAGCCGACAAAAAACAATGGGCAGCCATGCAGATTGCTTTTTCTTTCAACTCGCTGATACGCTTGATAGGCTTCGGTTTTCCACAATGGGTATGTCACGGATTTGAAAGCGGCCATGCGCGCTTCGTCGCTTTCGGCATTGTTGAGAGCCGAATAGTTTGGGCCATGGCCGCGCAGTGACAGATTCAAGCAATCAATGCCGGCTTCCGTCATCTGTTTGATAATGGGTTCCATTTTGTCTGGTCGCCCATTCAGTCCATGAATCACCAGCGCTATACCTTTTAATTTTGTGTTGTTTTTTCGTTTATACCAGCGGCTGGAGGATTTGTCCGCCTCTTTTTCGGTCAACGCTTTAGCCGAATAGGCCAAAGCCGGAAACGCCCCGGCGGGTGCTATTCCGCGGCCCTGGGTTCCGGCTGAAATTTCAGAAAAATCGTAGGTGCCGGCAGGCAGAATTAAACTGGCAGTTAATAAGGCAATCGATATGGCGTTCATAGAGGTGTTCAGTTTATAAAAACTATTTCTGAGATGGGTTTTAATGAACAGCGCAGTTCAGGCAGTAGGCGTAAAGGCCCGCCGGATCATCGGCCCGCAAAACATGATCGATTTCAGTATCGACAACGGTATCATACAATCTTTTGGCCGGATGATCGCCTGCACCCAGGACGGAAAAGATTCCAACAAGGAATCGATTGAGCCTTTTGATCAGCCGTTCCCGGGCGGTTAACGGCTGAGCGATGTAGGCGATTTCATATTCTTTTAAACCCACTCTATTGGCGATCGCATCAATGGCATCCTGCAGGCTGCCGATTTCATCGACCAGTCCCAAATCTTTAGCGGTGGTTCCGGCCCAGACACGGCCCTGGGCGATTTTTTCAACCATTTCCGGCGGCATATTGCGGCCTTCAGCGACCCGATGGATGAAACGCCGATAGCCCTGCTCGATCATCTGATTCATAGATTGGGCCACCAGGTCATTTAGCGGCCGACTGGGATCGAAAGCGTCTGAAAGCTTGGTCGTACCGACACCATCACTGGTAATGCCAAGGGATTTCAGGCTCCTTTCAAACGTCGGGAAGGCCCCGAAAATCCCTATGGAGCCGGTGATGGTTGTGGGTGTCGCCCAGATTTGATCTGCCGGTGCAGCCATCCAGTACCCGCCGGAAGCCGCAATGGACCCCATGGATACGAAAACCGGTTTGCCGGCCAGGCGGGTCAGTTCGATCTCTCTGCTGATCACCTCGGCAGCGGTCGCACTGCCCCCGCTGCTGTCGATCCGGACCACCACCGCCTTAACGGATTCTTCTTCCCGCGCCTGGACCAGCAGATCCGCCATCGTGTCACCGCCGATTCTGCCGGCCGGTTGCTCGCCATCCATGATAATGCCGCTGGCAACGATGATACCGACTTTATCCCTGGCGGGATGTCTTTTCATCAAAGCGGGCTGAATATGATTTAAATATGCTTCGAAGGCAATCTGTTTAAAAGTCAGGCCGTCTTTATCCCGACCAAGGCGTTCGATCAGTTCCTGCCGGACCTCATCACGGGTTTTGAGCTCATCCACCAGGCCCAGATTTAAGGCCATTACGGCAGCATCCCCATTGGCTTTGGCCAGATGATCCGGAAGGTTATTGATAAAATCATCCAGATCCTGCGGCCGAAATCCCCGTCTTGAAGCCACATCGGCTTTGTAAAAATCCCATAGAACCGTAAGCCAGGCGAGGTTGGCCTCTCTGGCGTAATCGGACATATTGTCCCGTAAAAAGGGTTCCAGGGCCGATTTATAGGCGCCGACTTTAAAGACGTGAAACTGGATCTGTAATTTGTCAAGAGCCGTTTTGTAATATTTGCGGTAAAGGCCGAAGCCATGCAGCAGGATTGCACCCATCGGGCTTAAATACAGCCGGTCGGCGTGGGCCGCCAGATAGTATTGCTGCTGGTTGAAATAATCGCCATAAGCAAAAATTTTCTTACCGCTGCCGCTGAAACGCTCAAGCGCCATGGCGATAGCCTGGAGTTTGCTGATACCGGTTGTTCCCATTTTTCTGAGGTCAAGGACCAGCGCCTCGATGCGCTCATCATCTCTGGCAAAATCGATAACATCGATAACGTCTTGCAAAAGCGTCTCTTCTCTGGCGGCATCGCCCAATAGATCACTGGCAAGCATGCTTTCGGTTTGTTGTTCAACGATATTGCCTTCCGGTGATAAAATCAGTGCCGCGCCGTCGGGCACTTCCTCTGCACCATTAAAAAATAGTAGCGCGATCAGAAAGAAGAGAAGCAAAAGAAACAGAACATTACCGACAAAGCGGCGTAACGCGGAAACACTGTTCCAAAAAAGGCTAAAAAATCGGCGAATTTTTCCCTCTGTTTTTCTCATTTAATTAGATCCCCAAACTTTAAGTGCTTAAAATTAATGCTGGTATTTATTTGGGCAGAAGCCTTTTGCACCACGAAGTGCAAAAAGTTCACGAAGGGCTTCAAACAAATTTATTTGAGCATCATTCTTTGTGTTCTTTGTGGTTATACGTTTGTTCCATATAATATAGAACAAATTGGAGGTATTGCATAGCCCGTTAGAAAAAAAATAGGGCGGCTTTCCAGCCGCCCTATTTTTATGGGTTAATGGTTGCGTTAAAAGATTGAAAGATGAAACATTAATGAACCGTAATTTGTTTGGGTTTTTGTTTCTCCGGTTTGGGCACTTCGATTTTCAGCAGACCCTCTTTAAAATCGGCTTTGATCTTGTCTGAATCCACATCAGCCGGCAGACTGAAGGCGCGCTGAAATTTTCCGTAGGCCCTTTCCCGCCGGTAGTATTTTTCCTCTTTGACCTCATTGTCAAAATTGCGCTCACCACTGATTGTCAGGACCCGATCTTTTACATCAACGGCGATGTCCTTTTTTTCCATCCCGGGAAGTTCCGCTTTGATGACAATTCTGTCCTCCTCATCATACATATCCACCACCGGATGCCAGGTGCCTAAACTCATGTCGTCATCCGATCGAGCGGACTGGAAAAAGGCGTCCGCAAACAGGTGATTCAATCGATTCTGAAAGGTGTTCATCTCTCTCCAGGGATTCCATTTAACTAAGTTCATCATTTTTTAACCCTCCTTAGGCTGGATTCATCTTTGTCCAGATATTTTGTCGATATTTCTAAACTGGAAGATAAATACGATTTTTTTTAAGTCAATATAATTTTATATCTATTTATTGCATTACTAAAATGATGTATTATATTTGAGTAATGAAAGCGACCGTTGGGCACACTATCACTTTACCGCAGCGCTCTTTTTCAGTTTGCGGGGCATCAGCGGTAGGGCACTATTTATAAGGAGGAAGTTATCATGAGCAAAATTATTGGAATCGACCTTGGAACCACCAATTCATGTGTTGCCATAATGGAAGGCGGCGACGCCAGAATTATAAACAACCCCGAAGGGGCTCGCACCACACCCTCGATGGTGGCCATTGCAGACAGCGGGGAACGCCTGGTCGGGCAAATTGCCAAAAGGCAGGCGATCACCAATCCAGAAAACACCGTGTTCGGAGTCAAACGGCTGATCGGCCGCAAGTATGACTCTCCCGAAGTGCAAAATGACATCAAGGTTTTACCCTACAAAATTGAAAAGGCACCCAACGGTGATGTGCGCATTAACCTGCGCGGGAAACAGCATAGCCCTGCGGAAATTTCATCTTTCATCCTCGCCAATCTTAAAAAGACGGCTGAGGAATATCTGGGCGAAACAGTCACCGATGCGGTCATTACCGTGCCGGCCTATTTTAGCGACAGTCAGCGGCAGGCCACCAAGGATGCTGGAAAAATAGCCGGTCTGAACGTCCTGCGCATTATCAATGAGCCCACCGCTGCCTCTCTGGCTTACGGCCTGGATAAGAAGACCGACGAAAAAATCGCAGTATTCGACCTGGGCGGCGGCACATTTGACGTATCGATTCTTGAAATCGGCGATGGTGTTTTTGAGGTGAAAGCCACCAATGGGGACACCCATCTGGGAGGTGAAGATTTTGACCTTAAGCTCATCGATCATCTGGCCAATGAATTTAAAAAGGATCAGGGAATTGACCTGCGAAATGACAAAATGGCCCTGCAGCGGTTAAAAGAAGCCGCGGAAAAAGCCAAGATTGAATTGTCCACCTCGGTTCAGACCGACGTCAATCTGCCATTTATCACCGCAGACGCCAGCGGCCCCAAGCATCTGAATCTAAAGCTCACCCGTGCCAGGCTTGAAAGCCTGGTCAGCGGTCTGCTGGATAAACTCGAGCGGCCTTGCCTGACCGCACTCAAGGATGCCGGTCTTTCGGCCGCAGATATCAATGAGGTTATCCTGGTGGGCGGAATGACCCGCATGCCGGCTGTCCAAGAGCGAGTCAAACGCATTTTCGGCAAAGAACCCAATAAAGGGGTCAACCCGGATGAGGTGGTTGCCATGGGCGCTGCCATCCAGGGCGGCGTTTTAAAAGGCGACGTTGAGGATGTGTTGCTGCTGGATGTTACGCCCCTTTCTCTGGGCATTGAGACTTTAGGAGGCGTGATGACCCGCCTGATTGATAAAAATACCACCATACCGGCTAAAAAGAGTGAAATTTTCACAACCGCTGAAGACAACCAGCCGGCCGTGTCAGTTCATGTGCTTCAGGGTGAACGTGAAATGGCATCGGGCAACAAAACTCTGGGACGCTTTGAACTGACGGGTATTCACCCGGCACCCCGCGGAACTCCTCAGATTGAAGTGACCTTTGATATCGACGCCAACGGGATTGTTGAAGTATCGGCAAAGGATATGTCCACCGGCAGGCAGCAGTCGATTCGCATCACCCATTCTTCCGGGTTATCCAAAGAAGAAATTGATCAGCTGGTGAAAGAGGCCGAGCTTCATGCTGAAGAAGACCAGCGCAAAAAAGAGCTGGCGGATGCCCGCAATGCAGCCGATGCGCTGATATATTCCACCGACAAAACCCTCCGCGAACTGGGAGAAAAGGTGGACAGCGGCACGCGGGCCGAAGTCGAACAGATAATTGCCAGTCTCAAGGCTGAAATCGCAGGCCATAACCTTTCGGAGATTAAGGCGTTGACACAATCATTGACCCAGGCGTCCCATAATCTGGCAGCCGCAGCTTATCAGCAAGCCTCGCCCGGGGGACGGCCTCATGACCCCTCTTCTTCTTCAGCATCCAATGCCGATGAGGAGGTGGTTGACGCTGAGTTCGAGGAAGTCCAGGGATAAAGGCAAATGAACAAGGCGATCTGTAAAAGGCGGCGTTGCCCCTTCGGCAGCCGCCTTTTTCATACCTGAATGATGATCAACTCGGGTCATAAAAAAAAACTTTCTTTCAGGTAAAAATCCGGTTATTTTGAACGTCAATGAAAGCCGCCTTTAAAATAATCGGTATTGTCATCCTTTCGGTCCTCGTCGTTGCGGGTTTCTACCTTTATCTGAGCTTGCCGGACGTTAGTGAGCTCAAAAGCAAGGATCCCCGAACCACAGCCTTGATGCTGCAGCGCTACCGGGAGGCGAAGAAAACCGACGACAAATTCAGAATTCGACAGCAATGGATGGATTTTGAAGCCATACCAAAGTTACTGCGCGAAACGGTCCGCATTACGGAGGATGCCAGCTTTTATCAGCACCGCGGGATCGACTTTGCCGAGTTAAAAGAGGCGATTAAACAAAATTGGCAAAAAGGGGAATATGTCCGCGGTGCCAGCACCATTACCCAGCAACTGGCCAAGAACCTATACCTGACCACTGAAAAGAATTTCATCCGTAAAATCAAGGAACTGTTGATTGCCAGACGCCTGGAAAACCATTTAAGCAAGGATCGGATCTTTGCCATTTACCTCAACGTCATTGAATGGGGACCGGGGGTATTCGGGGTAGAGGCGGCTTCACAATATTATTTTCACAAAACGGCCAGTCAGCTGAATCTGGAGGAAATGGTCCGATTAGTGGCTGTTATCCCGCAGCCGTTAAATGTCAATCCGACCGAAAACAGCGACTGGCTGAAATGGAAATCCCGCTGGATTTTAGATGCCCTGAGGAGATATGCCTATATTGACCATGCGCAATATCAAGTCACCTATGACGGCTTTCAATAACGCCGCCGTACCCATACCTGCCCTATTCGCATTTATTAAATTGCCCACAGCCCCATATCCATTTTTCTTTCATTGTCACAGATTTAATCCGATTTTTTCTTTTTATTTTTTAGACAGGATTAACAGGATAATTCAGGATAATTTTTTAATCTTTCTCCCTTCCCGGATGGAAGTGAGAAAACTCAATCCGCTTTCAGCGGAAAATTAATTTCTCTGGGAAGCACCATATCTTCTGGAATTTATTTGTCGTGCCCCTTAATTACCTATACACCGATGAGTATGTTCATCTTCGCCGAAGGCGATAGTGTATTTTCGGTTTCTTCCGGAAACTGAAAAAGTTTAACTAAAATCCTGTAAATCCTGTCTGAAAAAATGTCAGGCATCGTAAATTTCATTCATTTTTCTTATGGTCAGAATAAGTAAAACAGATGACTTGAATTAATTAGATTGCAATATTATTAATAATAATGTATGGAATGCAGTAATGTATCTTGCAACAATCCACTATAAAACAAAAAGGTAGAGCAAAATGACAAAGAAGCGCAAAAATTCACTGATTGAAGAGATGACCTTGCCGCTGCCGTCTTCAAGCGACCTGAGAGGTCGGCAATCGGTTCGCGCAACCTTCAAGTTGTCGCCCCGCGCAATCGATGTGCTCAGTATTGTGGCCGCGCAGCTGGGAATCAAACAGAAGTCGCTTTTTGATCATTTGATCGAGGATGCAACGTCGTTGAACGTCATCGCAAACGAAATCGAAGATGAGGTGTTTGACGCCCTGGATCGGGTGCAAAAGACCTTTGTGGTCAGCCGGCGGACCCTGTCCTGCCTGGAACAAACATCGCGGCAATTCAATGCGCCGCGGGACGCGCTGGTCGAGTATTCGATTCAGCGCTTGCTGCCCGTAATTGAAAAAGAACGGGAAAGACACCGCAACCGCAAAGCGGTGCTAAATGACATCAATGCCCACCTGGCACAGGGTTTGAAGCTCCTGCAAAAAGCGCAATCGCTGTTGGGAGAAGACGATCCGGTTTATGCCAGATTCGAAAGCGCCATGCATTCCCTGATCAATTCACAGAGTCACATTGAAGATTATGTAAAAAGGGGAAGTGGTATCGAAGCGTTCTAATCGTTTTCGAGCGCAGCTTGCCCCAGCAGAAGACAATTAACCTGCGCGACGGCTACCATTCGTTGCTTTGCGTCAAAAAGGTCAATCGCTATCGGACACCGGGCCAATCTATTTCGGTGCCAGCAACAGCATTCCTTCATCGGTATTTAAATCCATTCTAAACCGACGTAAAAAATTTAGGCCCAACAGACCCAACCCGGGCTGATTGGGAAGGTCCATCACCAGTGCTTTTACATTATAGCTCGTAAAACCCTCTAAAGTGATTGAATCCAGGACAACTTCAGGCGCATAGAGCTCACCACCGGCCGTATAGACCTTTCGGCGCGGATTTCGCACCGATATGACGATGCCGAGATCTCTGGCGGTCGAAAACGGGATGGTAACCATTGATGCCCCCGTATCAACGATAAACTCATGTGAGGTTGCCTGGTTGATTGAGGCGGTCACCGGTATTTGCCGGGTCCCTGGTGAAAAGCGGATAATAATCTTTCCCTGCTGTCCTTTCAGTTCGGAAATCTGAGACTGCAGGCTTCTGACCAGGTCTCTGAGATCGGGCGGATAATCTCTGGCCGCCAGAAGTCTTTCCGCTGTCGTCCAGTCCTCTTCTGCCAGAGCCAGTTTCACGCCGAATAGATAAATGTTGGGGTCGCCCGGCAGCTGCCGCCCGCCGCGTTCATAAACTCTCCAGCCATCCTGAATATCTCCGTCTTCAAGCAGCGAATTCAGCCAGTTTTGATAAAGACCAGAGTGAAGCTCATTTAACTGTGTTTTTTCGGAATCGGTTTTGGGCTCTATATCTTCTCTGGCATTTTCAGTTAAATTGACCGCTTCTTCCAGGCCGAAACTTTCTGCAATCAAAATGACCACATCCGACATCAGCGAGACATCATTTGCCCGGGCAAGGACGTCGGCATCGAAAAAACTGGCCGCCTGGAATCCATAACCATCTTGAACCGCGCGTGTCAGCAGCAACCGAATCTGGCTGATCACCCCCTCGAGTTTCAGATAGTCGGGAGTCTGGCCGGCAGAAAGCCTGGAATCAAAGCGGAACGCCCGGGCAAACGCTTCCAGGCGATCGATGTTCGAGCGGTCATCACCCATGGCAAGCGCCAGCACAAACTCTTCTTCCCGGCTGTTGGCGAAGGTGAGCCGATAATAATCGTCAACCCGGATTTCGGCTTTCAGGTTGCGACCCGCTTCGCCGGTCCACAAAAATGCGCCTTCGATAAGATCACCGAAGGTCCAGCCGACCACACGACCATCCTGAATGAACACGCCGGCATCGTATATCCCGTCCGGCAGGGAACCTTTAAAAAAATTTCCCTCTCTGCCGATATTGCCGATCTCAATCGGCTCAGGCGGTTCCTGGGATCCAAGTGGCAGCCAGGTCAGCGGCCTGCCCGCAGACCAGGGATAAAGGTCGGGGCTTTCCAGGCTCTGGTCCTCCCGGATCCGCCAGAGGCTGATTTGATCCAGATCGTTTATGATGCCGCCTTCAATGTCCTGCCGGCCTCCCGAGCTCAGCTGCAGCGACCAGCTGAAACCGCCGATGCCGAGGCGGGTGGGCAGCGCAACCCAGCCGCCGCCAACCAGTGGCACGGTGACTTCCGAAATCAGATGGCCGGTAATGTCTGTGATCCGCAGCAATCCGGTCGGAATATTTATCTGCTGGACAACGGCTTCACCCTCAGGTTCGGCTTCAACAACGGAAAGCTCTTCGGGCAGCTCGGCGGTTGCGGGCGGAGAGGCTGCCTGGTCTTTGGGTACGAGATTCGACTTTGATGATAAAGGGCCGGTGCTGTCCGAACGATAATAAAAATAAAGCACACCTGCGGCAAAAAGGATAAATATGACGATCGCCTGCCAGGATCGACCGGCTTTTTTTCCGGGCAGGCTGTGGAGAGCGGCGCCGCAGTTATAACAAATATCGGACTCAATCGGATTTTTGATGCGGCATTGAGGACAATCGATAATTTTGGTGTCGTCGGGTGAATCCTTGTCCATTTTAAAATTATAACACAATTTTTTTTTAAATCGATAGCTTTAAAGCCTTTAGCGGCAACGCCGCCGGCATGCCGCCAACAAAAAGTCTTATTCGTCCGGCTTTTCCTGCTCGACAAAAAGAGTAAGCCCCTGCATGTTGACAATCTTTACGGGCTGTCCCGCTTCAATCGGAGGCCCATCGCCGATTTTTTCTGCCCGCCAGAGTTCTCCGTGAATCCGGACATATCCAGCGGGCGCCAGCCGTTCCCTGGCAATGGCGCGCGCGCCGAGCATCGCCCGGGAACGGTCGGTTTGCTCCCAGTCATAGGCACGCCAGACAAAAGGAAACAGCAGCGCGTCTTTGACAATCCAGAAGCCGATGATGCTCCAGAACAGCCATGGCGGCAGCACGACCCAGTGCTGGACAATAATCAGGATCAGAACAACAGCCGCCATTGCCGGGACATTTAGCAAAATGTATCTGATATAAATCGGTTTTGGTATTTGTTTTAATTTAAAACTCATCTTTAAAATATGTTTAAAAAAACTGGATCTACAGTATTTTGAAGATAAAGGAATTCGCCGGTGACAAAGTCATTTGAACATGCGCATGGGTCAGGGTCAAAACAATAGACGGCTATTGCGGCTTTAGAAAACTTCTCACCTGAGAAAGGTTTTCCGGAGACGCCACGATAAGATGCTCGTTGATGCGAAGTCCGTCGAGGTATTCATTGAGGTGGAAGTCGCTGCCATCTATTTTACAGATCTTACCACCGGCTGCTTCTAATATCACCCGTGCGGCCGCCAGTCCCTGAAAAGATTCATTGGTAATAATGGCTGCATCAGCCCGGCCCATGGCCACGTAACAGATATGAGCGGATGTACATCCCAGTGATCGGATCTTACCCGGGAAGGTTGCCCGGTAATTTTGATGAAAGCGGGAATAGGTTAACAGGAGGCTTTCATTATCGATTACGCCCCCAGCAGGTAAACGGATTTTTTCATTGCCCCAGTATGCGTTTTTGCCCGCCCGGGCGTGAAATAAATCATCGGTGGCCGGCATATAAAAAAGGCCCAAAATTGGCCAAAAATTATCCAAAAGGGCAATCGACACGCCCCAGATAGGGATGCCGGCCTGGAAATTGGCCACGCCTTCTAGAGGATCAAATGTCCAGAGGTACCGTTTTTGTCCGTGGGAGTAATCTTCATTTACCTCGGCAAAACGAAAAATCTGATGCTCGGGAAATTCCTGTTTTAACCGGTTTTGAAAGACATCGGTGAGATGGATCTCGGCTTCTGTAACGACCCTTTCATCAAATCTTACATGCGGCCGGCCTTTGCCATAATAAGCCATCGCTTTTTCGCCGACCTGATGGATGACATCCATTGCAAATTCGCTGAGCTGATCGATCCCTGGGGCCATAGCACCTCCTTTAGTAAACAACCTCTGTGTTTCGTGTTTGGTGAGTATGGTTTCGGATTTAGCACGGAAAAGACCAAACACCAAACACAAAATACCAAACACTAATTTTGGGTAATCTTAATCACCACCAGGGTAACATCATCCTCGGGAGCACGGTCTCCCAGAAATAAATTAAAGGCATTAAAACAGGTGGTCATCATTTCCCGGGCAGTCGCATCGGGAGACTGGCGAATGATCTGATGAACCGATTCTTTACCGAACATCTTGCCAGCGGAGTTGCGCGCCTCCCAGAGGCCGTCAGATCCCAGTAAGATGATCTGGCCCTGTTTCAGATCGGTTTTCTGATACTGTTTGTAGCGCCAATGAATATTGACGCCCAATGCAATGCCCGCACCGTGGAGCGATTCAAAAGTATCGGTTTGCGGGTCGTAAAAAATGGCCGGATCATGTCCGGCACGGACCCACGATAGACACTTGTTGTCAGGATCGATCGTCAGGTAGAACAGCGTCATAAAACCGCCGGATTCTCCGAAATCTCCGGTCATCTGGCGGTTCACGTCGGATACGATTTCTGCCGCCGTACCGGGCAACACGGAGCGCTGCCTGAGAAAAGCCCTGCCGGTAGCCATCATCAGGGCGGACGGAATCCCATGGCCGGATACATCCCCCACGGCCACGGTGAAACTCCCTGGCCGGGTTTCCGCATTGTCCAGAAAATCATAGAAATCGCCTCCGGTCTCATCGCAGTAGGCGATGGTGGCTGCAAGGTCCAGTCCAGCGATTTGGGGGGGCCTGCGGGGCAAAAGGGTTTGCTGAACTTCCTGGGCCAGATACAACGACTGTCGAATTTGATCCCGTTCGATCAGACCTTCGGTCATTTCGTTTAAGCCGTCACCCAGCACCCCCAGTTCATCATTGGAAACCACCCTTACTTTTTGCTTGAAATGCCCTTTTCTCACCCGGCGTACCAGCACCATCATGTCAGTAAGGGGTTGAATGATCGATTTGCCGGAAAGGACATTCAACCTGCCACCCACAAATACAAAAACGACACCCAGAACAATTGTAAAAACAAGGAACTCCCGGCCAAATTTAGCAGCAGAGATGCCGGATCCTTCCAGTTCCCATAAAATAAAGGCAAGAGTGCCGACCAGAATAAGCATCGGCGCCAGCGTGCCGACACCGTAAAGCACCCGGATTCTTCTGAGTATTGAGAATTTGACGGTTCCCGGTATGCCTGCCAGCCGGCCTTCGGGGAATAGAATTCGAATCAGCCGCCTTCTGCTATACGCCTCCACCAGATAAAATGAAAGTATGGCGGCAATAAAACCGACCATGAACCCACGAAACTGCACAAAAAAAACAATCCGCAGCGGTGCATCTCTAAATATGAAAAAAAATATCCCCAGAAGAGCCGTTAAACCGATCCACATGATAAAATTGATCAGGCTAATCGCAAAGGGCAAGTTCAATATACTGCGCCTGGCCCTTTCTTCCAGAGCGGCTTCAATGTTCAATCCCTGACGCATGCGGTTTATCGCGTGGCTAATTGGGCGCTGGACGATATATTGAAAAAACATGCCTGTACAAATCACCAGGGGCCAAACTGAAAGGATGCTCACCCAGCCACCGGCTAAAAGAAAGGTCTTTTGGATTTTAAAAAATTCAAGCGGAGTGAAAAGATTGAGCAGGCCAATGATAAAAAAACCTAAGACATTGGCGCTGATATTCCGTAAATAAAGCTCAGTGAGACGGATTTTCTGAAAAGAAGAATCCAGCGTGGTTTTCAAGCTCCGTATCCTTTCTATCGGGGCGCCTCACCTCTTGTGAGGATATGTTCTTATCAAATGCGGGGTTTGAAATCAAAATAACCGGTCAAGTGAAAAGGATCAAGAGGAAATGAACGATATGGCTTGACTGCTGCCGCATAAGTGGTATTGAATTGGGTCGTTAAACTAGTATTTTGTCCCGGAAATACCATCTATAATATTATTCATTACTGGGATGTGCTATCCATCCGTCATTCCCGCGCAGGCGGGAATCCAGGTGTTTTTGAGCTGGACTCCCGCCTGCGCGGGAG
>Ga0209742_10000217_pt1 | contig 32473 bp, 27 predicted proteins | sample DeeMarSeWOR38_10_FD_187462 | JGI IMG/M metagenome (GOLD analysis project Ga0209742, IMG submission 187462) | Marine sediment microbial communities from White Oak River estuary, North Carolina - WOR-3-8_10 (SPAdes) (version 2) | ecosystem: Environmental > Aquatic > Marine > Intertidal zone >...
AACAACATGTTTACCATTACCTCCGATACTTTCAGTGGCACTGCCATGTGGGTCATCGATAAATCAACTGCTTTGTCTGGTGGGCCGCTGACCGTGACAACATTCACGACAGGATTTGACGAAGCTGGTGGCTACGGAGGTTTCACTCTCCGCCCAGCCTTGACTTTCGACCCTGAGGAAAACACACTTTACATCGTCGATCACAATTGGTTCACCTTCGTCAACAATAGGTTGTTAAGACTCTCCCAGATCACAGGAACCGGTCCTTCTCCAACCTGGTCTGTTGTCACAAACAATTCTTTTTTACCAGGCTCCGGGTTATTCTCCACGAACCTCCCCTATAATGTAATCCAAATCGACGCCGACCAACCTGGGACGACAACCGATGTGAGCACCAACGATCCCCGGCTTCATAATGCCGTTTTCCGTGATGGACGCCTCTGGACCACCCATTCCGCCGGCTACCCCCAGGTCACAGCTGACCGCACGGTGGTCGCCTGGTACGAACTTGATCCCGCAGCGTCACCCAACCCCATCGTTCAATCCGGCCTCATCGATGGCGGCAGCGGCGTGCATCACTTCTTCCCCAGCATCGCTGTGAATGCCAACAATGACATGGCTATCGGTTTTTCGCGTTCTTCGGCAAGCCTGTTTGTCGAGGGAGTCTACACGGGACGCGAATCCACCGATCCTGCAGGCACAGTTGGTACCATTCAGGTATGTAAAGCCGGTGAGGATAGTTATGTGAAGGACTTCTCTCGTGGTATTGTCCGTTGGGGGGATTACAGCGCTACGGTCGTCGATCCCACGGATGACACGACCTTCTGGACGCTGCAGGAATATGCCGAAACCGACGTTGGACCAAGCCCGAATGATGACCGCTGGGGAACCTGGTGGTGCCGCGCGGGATGGACCGCCTTGGGCGATTACGTGTGGTATGACACCAACCAGGACGGCATCCAGGATGGGGATGAGAGTGGCATCCCTGGGGTAACCGTCAATCTCTACACCGCGAGCGACGTTTTATCAGATTCTACGACCACGGACAGCGCAGGCTTGTACAAATTTACTGACCTTTCTGCGGGCGACTATTACCTCGAGTTCCTCCCGCCCTCCGGCTACTCATTCACCCTACAAAACCAGGGAGCTGACGATACCTTAGATAGCGATGCTGATCCAGTGAGCGGACAGACCATGGTCACTACCCTGGCTGCCGGAGGCAAAGAGCTTTCGTGGGATGCCGGGATGTACTTGCCCGATCCTGTATATATCGATAAGCAGCTGGATCAATCCAATACCCAGTTCTCTGTTGGAGACTATTTCAGCTATACCATCCACATCCGCAACGACTCGCCGTTGACAATCACAGGCATGTTGCTGACAGATACTTTTGACACATCGGTCGTTGATTTCGTCGATGCCGTACCCGCCCCTGATTCTGTCAATATTACGGCTGGCACTATAAGCTGGGACGATCTGACCACCCACTTTGGAGGACTCTCACCAGGTGAGTCAATCGAGATAACGGTTGGTTTCACTGCCGTAAACGCCGCAGACACAGTGAACAACTCTGTTGACCTTCAAAACATCACCAGTTCTGGTGGCTTATTCCCTGATATAAGTGATACAAACAGCGAGGCGCAGATCAGCGCATATATCATCAACCTACCGATGGTGCTCAAGAAACCTAATGAAAACCATTGAAAGTAGAATGCTCATCACATTAAAATTGTAGTGATGGCAGGGATGAATTCTGACCGAATTTTTTCCCATATCGTTAGGTTTTAAGGTAGAATAGAATTCAACATAGATCAATCAACAATGATGCAACTTCATTCTTGATTTGATTCTGCCTCTAAATCTTTGCTATTCCGTTAACTTTATGGGGATGGAATTCGAATACAATTTGTAAACCAGGAAATGCAATCCGGATATAAGTAATTTATCGATGAATCTTGAATATTCTCTTTTCAATGTAGCTTTTGATAGAGATCTTCGAGAATCATCAGGGTAGGAAATTCAATTATGCCGTTAGTAAAAACGAAACCCGCTTCTGAAGTATTCATCTCAAAACGATTTCACCAGGTCGTTTCCCTCCATGTGCTCAAGAATCTATTAAAACGCGTCGAAGCCCAGGTACCGCTGCTGCTCGGTATCCACGGGCCCTCCGGTGAAGGCAAGACTTTCCAATGCGAGAACATCTTAAAGGACATGGGCGTCAAACGGTTTCTCATCTCCGGCGGGCAGCTCGACAATCCCATCCCCGGTCAGCCTTCATCTTTCATTCGCAGCAGCTACATTCGCGCCAGCGAAAGCATCCGTGGTGGTGAAGCCAGCCTGGCAGTAGTGCTGGTCAACGATGTCGATACCGGTCTCGGCACCTGGGGAAAATCCGAAAAACACACTATCAACCAGATCAATGTGTTCGGTGAATTAATGCACCTGGTGGACTATCCAACCCTGGTCGATGGCAAGGAAACCACGCGCATCCCGATCATCATCACCGGCAACGACTTCACCAAGTTGTATAACCCACTGGTGAGGGCGGGTAGAATGTCCGCTTTTGAATGGATCCCGACCAACGACGAAAAAGCAGAGATCATTTCCTCCATTTTTCCGGAGCTGACCAATGATGAATGTCACCGGTTGATCGTGGAATTAAACGAGAAGCTGGTTGGTGAGCTTCCCAATTCGATCAAATTCTTGCCGGTGGCTTTCTTCTCTCACCTGCGCTCAAATCTCCTGGATGAGGATCTCTGGGACGAGGTCGAGGAGTCTGGTCTGGATAAAACTGTGGATAACATCTTACGCGGCTATGAACCCGATCTTTCCAGCAAGATCTACTACGAACGGGTGCTCGAGAAAGGCATGGAATTGGCTCGCTCTGGCAAATTGATCAACCATTTACAGGCTGACAGTGGAATTAATTGGAGATCTTAACAAAGCACAAAGAAAATTAACTCCACCCGTTGTAGCGTTAACCCGCATAAAAATCATACAAATAATTTCCGCCCTGTGGATATTTGTCACCTTTATAAATCCGGTCAATTCTTCCTATCATGGTACAATTTATCCAATAATGTTGAAGGCGGAATCCCTCCCATCATTGCATTCTTTCAAAGAACAAATTCATAAATGGACACAATGGGATTTAATTCCAGGATATGGACTTTTAGCCATTAACCTGGTATTAACTGAAATTATGGAAAGAACCACATTCAAAAAACTCGATGCTTCATAATAGAGAAATAAAATCTGATGAACTGTACAAACTGCGGAACTGAAAATCCTAAAGATGCAAAATTCTGCCTCAATTGCGGTACACAACTGCAACAAGTATGCCCTCAATGCTCCACAAACAATCCCCCAAATGCTAAATTCTGTTTTAACTGTGGACACAAATTTGGCGATCAAATATCCCAGGATGGAGCAAAGTTAAGCGAAACCATTCAATCCAGTTCACTCGAATCCGGTCAACAATTGGGTTTAGAACGCTTAATGCCTGCTGAATTCGCTTCCAAGCTGGAAGCAGCCAGAAGAAATCGTGCGATGGAGGGGGAACGGAGGATCGTCACAATACTTTTCTGTGATATTGTCGGATCCACTGCTGCTGCCGAGCAATTAGACCCAGAAGAGTGGACCGACATCATGAATAACGCCTTCGAATATTTAATCTCACCGGTATACAAGTACGAAGGCACCCTGGCCCGCTTGATGGGGGATGCGATTTTGGCTTTCTTCGGTGCGCCGATCGCCCATGAGGATGATCCGCAGCGAGCTATCATGGCTGGTCTCGAGATACTGGAAAAATTCGAGCCCTTTTGTGAAAAAATAAAAAAACAATACGGTGTGGAACTTGACGTCCGCATCGGGATCAACACGGGTCTGGTGGTGATCGGTCAGGTTGGCTCAGATTTAGCTGTCGAATATACTGCAATGGGGGATGCGGTCAATCTCGCCGCGCGGATGGAACAAACCGCTCAACCTGGGACTGTTCAAATCTCCCAGTACACGCAAAAATTAATTGCCCCTCTATTTGCCTTCGAAAGCTTAGGTTCACTGAAGTTAAAAGGAAAGAGTGAGCCGATCGACGTTTTCAAGGTGCTGCATCCGGTCACCAGGCCTGGACAGGTACGCGGCATTAAAGGCCTGGACGCTCCGCTGGTCGGGCGTGATGGTGAGATGGAAATTCTACAGGGATCAATCAGTGAACTCCAACAAGGTCGCGGACAGATCATCTCTTTAATCGGAGAAGCCGGACTGGGGAAATCACGCTTAATCCGCGAATTACATAATTCTATTTCCAGCAGATCAAATGATGAGCGCAACATACTATGGCTTGAAGGTCATTCTCTTTCTTACGAAACGTCCACCCCATATGCTCCATTCATCCATTTATTTTCCACATACTTCAATATTAAAACCGATCAATCAGATTCTGAAAGGTACAATGCGATCAGAACGAAAATCAATGAGTATTTGCCGGATTACGCGGACGAATACAGCGCTTATCTGGCAACATTCTTGGGGGTTCATTTGTCAACCGAATCTCTGGACCGAGTTCGCTATTTAGAACCCCCACAATTGCGAGAGCGTATATTTAGGGCATTGCATGCGCTTGTCGATTCGATGGCCTCCAGGCAACCTTTAGTTGTGGTGCTCGATGATTTACACTGGATCGATCCCTCTTCGCTCGATTTACTCGAAACCTTGCTTCCCATGACAGAACACCATGAAGTATTGATCATGGTATTATTCCGTCCTCGGGAAAGCGAACCTTCATGGCGATTTCACGAATTGGCTGGTCGTGAATACGCTCAACGCTATACCTCGATAACATTGAAACCGCTCGGCAAAAATGAATCACGCCAGCTGGTCGCAAAACTCTTGCATGTCGATGACTTGCCACAGCATGTCCGCAAATTGATCCTGGCAAAATCTGAAGGTAATCCTTTCTATGTTGAGGAAGTGATCCGATCCTTGATAGATGGTCAATTAGTTGTTCGAGAGAATGGTCATTGGGTTACAACGCAGGCGATAAATGATCTCTCCGTGCCCGATACACTAAAGGGTGTGATCACGGCCCGCTTCGACAAGCTGGATGAAGATACAAAGCAAGTGGTTCAAGCTGCTTCAGTCATCGGCAGGGAATTCGGAAGCAAGATGTTGACCTGGGTTCATGGATCGGATCAGGTTCTAAACATAGCGATACCGGAACTGCAAAAACGCGAACTGATCTTAGAAATAAGCCGAGAACCAGAACAGGTTAATTCATTCAAACATGTCCTAACTCAAGAAACTGTATATAGTTCCCTGCTAAGACGAAAAAGCCAACAATTCCACCTTCGGGCAGCTGAATACCTGGAAAATACCAATTCCGAACAATTTAATGAGATCGCCCGCCATTTCCTTGAAGGTGGTCAAGAATTTCAAGCTGCGACTTACTTGGTTAAAGCAGGGGATAGAGCTGCTCAGGCTTATTCGACTCCGGAAGCAGTGGAGTATTACAGCAAAGCCCTCGAAATCCTGGTGACTGGGGGAGAAAGCGATCTTACAAGACGCGCTTACGAAGGATTGGGTGGCGCTTTTATGTTAGCGAATGATATCGAAAGTACGATAAGGAATTACCAGGAGATGTTGGAGTACGCTAATTCCCAAGATGATACCCCAATGCAAGTTTCAGCATTGAACAAGTTGGCACAAATTGAGGGTCAGTGGCTGGGTCAATTTGACCAGGCCGAAGATCACTTACTCGAAGCAGAACGTCTGGCCAGAGAATACCAGGATAAAGCAGGTCTGGCAGAATTATTCACAGTTCGTTGCGGAATCTGCAACATGATCGGGGATCTTGGCAATGCAGCCAAATATTTAGGTGAGTCGGTTGAAATCGGCCGCGAGTTAAACCTGAAAGAACAGATGGCATATGGCTTAAGCCATATGGCAGGTACACTGACAAACTTGACCCAATTCGACAAGGCGGCTGAAAAAGCTCGCGAGGCTCTAGAACTATCTCGCCAGATAGGCAATCGCTTCCGCGAAGCCGAAGTATTAACCTTTCCGATCGCTTATTGCCATCTACGCGATGGCGAGCTCGATGCAGCCCTCGAGGCATCCCAAAATGGTGTCGAAATCGCCTCATCAATTGGTGCATCTGTTTTAGTCAGTATCGGGGAATTTATGCTCGGGATAATTTTCCATTTGCGTGGAGAATACCAAGAAGCAATAACCAGCTACAAAAAAAGCATCGATGCTGGTCATCAATCAGGTTTGCCAATGTTTGAAGCTGGTCCGTTATGCAGTTTAGGCTCTGCCTATCTGGATGTAAGCGAGACCTATTTTGATCAAGTACTTGAATATCACGAACAGGCAACAACGTTGATGGAAACTCCAATGGGGGCCACAGCAGGTGGATCTGCCTGGGCAGATTTAGGATTTTGTCACCTGGCAAAAGGCGATCCAGATACTGCCAATGACTACTTCAAAAAAGGGCTCACCGTTCCTACACCGCAAGGATTGTTGAACCGGCCTCGCTTCCTATTGGGAGCATCTTCGGTTGCGCTAGCCAGGAATCAGCTGGAGGAGGCTCAACATTCCCTGAGCAAAGCACGTGATTTTGTTAACGATCGAGCCATGAAATTCTTATATCCTTCGATTGAGTTTCAAGAGGCGTTGATCAGTGTTGAGAGAGACGATATGGAGCGAGCCTTGAATCATTTCCAGCGTACTGAGAAGCTCGCTGCTGAAATGCAAATGAGACCTCTGGTTTGGCAGTCTTACGCAGGCCAAAGCAGAGCACTTTCTGCAATGAACCAGGAAAAGGCAGCCAAAGAAAAACACATCGCAGCTCAAGAGATGATTAATCAGGTCGGTGACTTAATTGAAGATCAGGCACTAAGGGAAAAGTTTATTCAGAGCGCAACACAAAAATTGGAATGAGATATCCCCTTTCTAACATCCTAGAGAGTATATCGCTGATTGAACCATATCCTCAGATATGATCATTCCATCTGGATAATAAGGTGAGCTCCCAAAATTAATTCTATCAATAAGAGATTGTAAAACCAGCGTCACCCTGCTCGAGGTATGGTGTTAAATATTAACGAGAATCAACAAAGCTTGAATTATTGACCCAATCGGATTTATTCATCTCAAACGATATTGTTTTAATTTGTATTTATGCAAGAAGAGTATTAAGTTCAACTATGTGCAGATTAAGATTAAACCATTATAATCAATTCTGATCGCGGTCTTGACCAGTGATTCAAGATTAAAACTTGACCGCGATCGAAGGAGCAGTAATGACTATAACCATGAATTTTATAGAGGAGAACAAGGTTATCGTTCCATTTTTTGACCGACCAACCGTTACCATGCATGAAATCCCAATCGGGAATGGTGTTCCCTTCGGAATAGAGCGAATATCCAATCCAGATATTGGCATTGGAGGGGCGTACGGAACCTGGGGAAAGAGCTACGATAATGTAACTTTAGCAGACTTAATCGAAGAAAGCCTGGGCGCTCCCCTTAATGAAGATGAAAGAATGGATCTTGCGCCACTGGGATTCATACACCGACATCATTTACCGGGATTATCCGATGAGGAGCAAATTGAAACAGAGGTTACTGTTGGTACACGCCTGCTGCAAGATGCTGCAAACGCGTCTGGGTGGGAAGCAGAAGAAGTTGACGCAGTTTTGATCGGGTTAAGCGGCCCGCCAACGAATGATTATATCGATTTAATATCTGATCGCGCTGGCATCCGCAAAGATGCGATGAAAGTAACTGTCCACAAAGCCTGCGATGGTTCAGCTGGTGCACTACATCTGGCTTTGAATCCTGATCTTGCTTATAACAAGCGCTCTCAAACAAATCTGGCTGAAGTGTTATCCGGTAAGAAAGTATTGGTCGGTGGAATCGAAGGTTTGAGTCGCTTTGTTTATAAATCCAAGGACAAAAATGCTCTGCAGTTATTCGGTAATGGCGCAGGGGTTATCGGTGTCATTCCAGGTGAAACGATGCAATTCCTGGTTGGGAAAACCCATGAAGTCTTTGATGAACAAGGTGTGCTGGCCGTCCACATGTATTATCCCCACTCGGGTCAACGGATCGCCGGGCAATCACTGGTTGAGATCACCCAGGATGATGAAAATCATATCCGGTTTGCCGGCCTGATGAATGAACCGAAGAGCGGCGCACCAGTCGAGATGGCTGGAAATATGGGCATGGTTAAGCTTTTCGTACGTAACGGCGCTCAGGTTGTGCGGGATGTATACCAGGCTTATCGCGAGAAAATGTCCCAAGTTGGCTCAATCGGTAAATCGATCGAGGTTGCCATTGTGCACCATGCGAATCTCAAGATTAATTCGTTAAAGCAGAAGACACTGAGCAAATATGGTATAGAACTACGTATGCCTTGGGTAATTCAAGAATTTGGAAACGTCAGCGCAGCATCTAATATGATCGCTTTCTTGCGCGAACTGCCCAGTTTTAAACCCGGAGATCATATCTTGATCGATGGGTTCGGTGCTGGAACATATTACGATGTCTTCGTAGTCTCTTTGGGAGAACCCTCGAGGTAAACCTCTGTTAGGTAATCAATTGACTTATGGGGGATAGTAAGAACTGCAATACCTAATTTCATAAACTAACACGTGGTGATTACGAAAATCACCACGCATCTTTTTCAACCAACGTTTAAGAAATCAAAATTTATTCTATGCTCTGCATCTCAATGCTGGAGAATCTGGGAAAGAAATAGTTTGGTGCGGTCTTCCTGGGGGTTGTGGAAGATATCATCCGGCGTTCCGCTCTCCACAATTAATCCTTCATCAAAGAAATACATGCGATCGGCCACCGCGCGGGCAAAGCCCATTTCGTGGGTGACCACCACCATCGTCATCCCACTTTGGGCGAGTTCTACCATCACATCCAAGACTTCTTTGATCATCTCCGGATCGAGAGCCGAGGTAGGCTCATCGAAAAGCATGATCTTTGGCTGCATCGCCAAGGCTCGGGCGATGGCTACGCGCTGCTGCTGCCCGCCGGACAACTGCCCTGGATATTTTGCAGCCTGTTCGGGGATGCCCACCCGCTCCAGGATCTGCATGCCGAGCTCCTCCGCCTCTTGTTTCTTCTTTTTTCGCACCCAGATAGGCGCTAAAGTGACATTCGCCAGAACAGTGAGATGCGGAAAGAGGTTGAACTGTTGGAAGACCATCCCGGTTTCCATGCGCACCATCTCGATATTGCGTACGTCATGGCTTAATTCGATGCCATCGACGATGATCTGCCCTCTTTGATGCTCTTCAAGACGGTTGATGGTGCGGATAAAAGTCGATTTTCCCGATCCAGAGGGACCGAAGATCACCACCACCTCCCCTTTCTGGACCTCCATGGAAATTCCCGCCAGGGCTTGAAAATCGCCGAACCACTTCTCTACATCGCGAGCGATGATGATCGGCATCTCTTCTGAATTATGTTCGTCCATATCGTTCTCCGTCTGAACCTAGTCTTAGGCTCAATTGTCTACTAACGTTCACCAACCCCAAGTTCAGCTTCAATACGCCGGCTGGCATGCGACATCATAAAACTAAGAATCCAGAAAACTGCGGCGATGAAGCCAAATATCTCCATCTGAAGCCCAATATATGCAGGATCGCTTGTCAAAACGGCTCGCCCTACCGCCAGAAGTTCGATCACCGCGATAAACGAGGCGAGCGTGGTGTCCTTGAACAGGGCGATAAATTGTCCTACGATCGGTGGAATAACGGCACGTAAAGCCTGCGGTAAGACGATCAAGATAGTGATCTGGAAATTCGAATGTCCCAGCGCCTTGGCCGCCTCTGTCTGTCCATGAGGAATGGATGCTAACCCGCCGCGCACATTTTCGGCTGTATATGCCGCGCTGAAGATGGTCATCCCAACCAATGCTCTGATTAAACGGTCAATACGCATTTCAACAGGGAGGAATAAAGGCACGATAATAGAAGCCATAAAAAGAATACTGATCAGCGGGACACCACGAATGACTTCAATGAATATCGTACAAATTATACGAATCATCGGCAAAGATGAGCGCCTTCCCAAAGCAAGAATTACTCCGAATGGAAAGGATATTGAAATAGCGCCAATTGCCAGGATCAGGGTAACCAAGAGTCCGCCCCACAAATTGGATGGCACTATCCTAAGGATATTAAGTAACGGGGTCCCATAAAGTAAAATCAGGCTCAAGAGTAAGGAGATAAACCAGGCGATTAATAATGCGCGCGGGCTGATCTTTGCACTCCCTCCTAGCAGGTAGCCCACCGCGATGATGCCTATATTTACCAACAATGCCACACGCATCGAGGTGGTTAGTGTCGGCACTGCAGCTGGCCATAGAGCCAGGACTAGCATAAATCCTGCATAGGTAAATCCCAAAAGACTTAGGAGACCACTCCACTTTCGCCAGCTCATCCCTAATAGCAGCGAATACATCGCTAACATCAGACCGATACGCCATAATAACTCGCGGGGATATTGTCCCACCATGTAGAGTATGGGAAAATTGAGCACCGGTTCCCAATTGGCCACGGTGAAGATCCAGCGCAGAAGTCCGCTGAGGACCAGATAAATTAAAACCAACGACCCGATCGTCAGCAAGCCGTTTAACCAGCTGTTGAATAGGTTCTTCCTCACCCAGGTAAGAATGCCTGGAGGTTCTGGAGGGCCGAGTCCTCTTTGGGCTTTGCTGGCAGTTGTCATCTCATCTCTCGACAATCTGAATCCGGCGATTGTAAATATTCAAGATAAATGAAGTCAACAGGCTGATGCTCAGGTAGACCGCCATAATCAATATGATCACCTGGACTGCCCTGCCAGCCTGGTTGATGGTCGTCTTACCCATGAAGAATAATTCCGGATAACCAATGAAGACGGCCAAGCTGGAGTTCTTGGTCAGGTTGAGGTACTGGCTGATCAACGGCGGGATAATAACTCGCAGCGCTTGCGGGATGATCACCAAACTGAGTAGCTGCGAATAATTCAAGCCGATCGCTCTGGCAGCTTCGAGTTGGCCGCGGTCGACGGCCTGGATTCCAGCCCGCACAACTTCGGCTATGAAGGCTGCCGTATAGGTCACCAAGCCGACCAGTAAGGCCGCAAACTCTGGGGACAGGTCGTATCCACCTACGAAATTGAAACCGTCTAAGACAGGTACATCCGCCTGCAATGGCTGGCCCTTTGATAGAATGAATCCAATTATTGGAATGATGATCAAGAGTCCCAGACTAACAAATGCAAAATAAGTGCTGCGCCCAGTTCTTTCCTGGTACCTGCGCAGGTACACCCAGGCCAGGATCGCCATAATAATCGCCAACAAGATCGAGATCACAAACGGGGCGCCCTGAGGTGTCAACCTGGGCCAGGTCAATTGAATGCCGCGTTGGTTGAGATAGATTGGGCCAGGTAAGACGATACTGCCCTCAACATCTGGCAGTCCGGTGATGAAAAAGCTGAACCAGATCAGCAGAAGTACTAATAAAGGGATGTTGCGGTGAAATTCAGTGTACACCAGCGCCATGCGGCTCACCAGCCAGTTAGTGGATAAGCGGGCAATGCCGACTAATGTCCCCAAAATGGTGGCGAAAAATATCCCCACGATCGACACTTTTAGTGTATTCAGCACCCCCACTATGAAGGCATATAGAAATGACCGGGATGGGTCGTATGGGATGTCCGACTCGCCGATCGGAAAACCGGCCGCTTCACCCAGGAAACCAAAATCCAAAGAAAGACCGCGCTGTTCGGCCGCATTGAGAAAGTTAATCACGGCCAAAAGAAGCAGCCCAATTACAACGATCGCCGATACGATCTGGGCGAAGATCCGCAGTACACGTTCGTCGCGCCAGAGGGGAATTTGACTTCCGGCTTGAATCGCATTCGCGGGGGATTTTTCAGGCGCCATTGAGGCAAAGGGAGGGATATGACCCTTAAAAACAAGTCATATCCCTCAATGATATTTTTTAGTTTAGATTATTTTTGGTCTGGTGCATAAATCAGACCACCATTCGTCCAAAGCTCATTCACACCACGCGGCAAATTGAGACCGCCCGATCCAAGATGTCGCTCATAGATCTCGCCGTAATTACCTACCGCGGCGACCGCTTTGGCAACCGCATCGGCAGGCAGCCCGAGATCGGCTTGACCCCACTCACCTTCGGAGCCTAATAAACGCTTAATTTTGATGACGTCGCTGGATTTCATCTGCTCGACGTTGGCCTGGGTTACTCCCAGCTCTTCAGCGTTGATCAATCCAAAGATTACTGATTTAACGATATCAAACCACTGGTCATCTCCAGATGGCACCGCTGGGGTGAGCGGTTCCTTCGAGATGGTGATATCCAGGATCACATGGTCATCCGGATTGGCAAATCCGCCGCGCACAGCAAACAATTGGGATTTGTCGCTGGTGGTGGCATCGCAGCGCCCTTCTTCGTAGGTGCTGTAAACTGTTGCCGTATCCTCAAACGTGACAGCAGTTAACTCGAGACCGCGCTGGCGAAAGGCATCGGCCAGGTTTGTCTCGGTGGTGGTGCCGCTGGTGACACACACCGTGGCGCCATCAAGCTGCTCAATATCTGTTATGCCGCTGTCGACGGGCACCATAAAGCCCTGGCCATCATAATACCACACAGAGGTGAAATTACCCCATTGGGCATCTCGGGTGGTAGTCCAGGTGGCATTGCGCGAAAGCACATCGACTTCTCCAGTCTGCAGTGCTGGACCACGGTCAGCTGCGCTGAGGGCTACAAATTCGACTTTTTCAGGATCGCCGAGCAGTGCAGCTGCGAGAGCACGGCATAGGTCGATATCGAAACCAACGTTGCGGCCATTGGCATCCAGCTCGCCAAATCCGGCCAGGTCGGTACGGCTTCCACAAACAACGCTGTCTCTCTCCTTGATGCGGTTAACGATCTCACCATAACCGGCAGCTGTTCCTTCCGTGCCGCCGTCGCTGGTTCCACACGCGGCTGCGAATATGGCGATTAGTACAAAAACTGAAACTGTGATAAGTAACTTACGAGACATGTTTTCTCTCCTCCGGCAAAATTAGATTCTGAATTAAATTGATACACATTCTGGGTAAGTCATTCGATAATACTTTTAGGCATCACCTCCTTCCAGCTTAGAACACGTAATATTCCATTGAAACTTGATCAATAATGGAGTACCGCTACTGGGATCAACGAGAACTTAAATGATTCGAGACGATCCCTTTCATCGTGCAGACAATTATATTTGATAATTATACGAATAATTATGGTAACACACAAGTAAATCTTATCATTATTTTCAATTTTTAATGCGGTCAAGTTCGATAAATTTAAAATCTTCAGAAAAGATTGGATGACAGGGTGAAGTTCATTTATGAACAACCCATTCCAGTTTGTGCGAGAATCGATCACCATGCAATCGGACTCCGGTCTTGAAAGAATCCGCCGCTTGGCCCATTATCCGGCAAAGTCGCCAACCAGACGATCGTATCTGCTCCCTCTGCCAGGCTCCTCGGTGCATTCGATCCACCCATATCCGTCCTCACCCAGCCGGGAGACATGGTATTAACTTTGATGTTTTCTTTCCCAAACTCATCGGCCATGATGCGGGTCAGCGCGTTCAATGCAACTTTGGAGATCTTATATGCAGCCGATCGCCCACCCATATTGGCGATCGAACCCATGCTTGAAGATACATTGACAATGCGACCATAACCGTTTTCCCGCATGAGCGGCACAAATGCCCGGCATAGCTTCAGAGGTCCGTAGAAATTCGTCTCCAAAGTTGCATGAATTTCCTCTAATGGCACATCGAACACGCTCTTCCCGGAATCCAGAAAAATCCCTGCGTTGTTGACCAGGATGTCAAGCTTGTGATAGTTTGCCTGAATGTATTCTTTCAAGCGCGTGATACTATCAGAATCAGTCACGTCCAATTGGTGGAATCCAACATCAAGTCCCTCAATCCGCAGAGAATCCACTGCCTGGAGACCTTTGCCATCATCACGGCTGGTCAGAATAACTTTAATGCCAAGTTGGCTTAGCTGCCGGCAGGTTTCTAACCCGATGCCCCGATTTCCCCCAGTCACAATCGCCATCTTTTTGATGTCTGTTTGCATTTGTCTTTATACCTGGCAGGGATAATGTTCCTTGCTTATCCAGGAGCTCCATTCATGACTCTGCTTAGCTCCGCCACAGCATCGTCTTCAATATCATGAATTCTCAAGACCTGATCCCGCAAATTTTCCCTCAGATCGGCGACCTCCGCATCACTCATCGGAAAATCATCGCTTACCAGCGTTTTTATATCTGCCAGGCGGTCATTAATATCGCGCACCATGGGCAGAGATTCATTGCCCTGATCTAAAAATAAGTGGTGTTTCTCCAACATCAGGTCTCGGGTTTCCTTCAAAAGGGGCACATCTCCTGGTAATACTGCTTCTGTGAGATTGTTCCAGGCGACTGCGCTGGTACGGAATAGAGGTGCAATATCCTTCAGTCCAGGGAGCGCCATGATGATACTCGCTTCTTCCAGGAATTGGGCATAAACATCACGTTCAGCGCCTCCATCTTTGCCAAAGATCATGATGTCATTATATACAGAAGTCAAGGCTGAATAAGATTCTATTCCAGGCGGGAACTCCCGCTCCCAGCTGCCGCGAGATTTGGGGTTTGTTAAAACCTCCACCCATCTCTGGTATGCCAAGAAGCCAAAATTATGCTTTGATCCTTTGGGTGGCGGCTCGGTGAATAAGCGTATGCAATCCTGTATACCTTCTTGCACTGCAGAGGCAAGTTTGTTCTCATCTGGTGGTTCAAAAGTCAGTACGCGGAACTTGGTCTTCTTCACCCGGGCGCGAGCTGCTGCCAATTCTTCCAAAGATACAATCAGGGGAACCCTCGCTCGATCAGCGATCCACACCTGATCTTCGTTCTCATCATACCCGTAAATCAGGATCGGAAACATAGCCCAGTTGCCCTCATCATAGGGCAGTGCATTATAGGGTAAGCTGAACAGGTCCGCCAGGACGATAGCCGGGAGACCCTTTTCTAGCACATTAACCAGGTTGGTGACTCCTTTTTGCGCGCTGCTGGTCTGGCGGATATCCTGATCGATATTCAGCCGTTCATAAATCTTACCCAGCGGATCAAATGTGTTGCGAGTTATTATGCGTACATATGGATCGTATCCCTGGTAGTTGAATGTGAAATAACTCATAACCACCCCACCACTGATCCCGAGCAGCATCGCTTCGGAGTAGGGTTGGTTTGTATGCGGGGCTTTTACCCCTTGATAAGCATAAAAATTTCGTAGGCTGCCGGTTTCCCAATGCAATCCTTCGAATTGATCGTAATCATTTAATTTTGTCATTGTGTTTCTCTCCTAAAAAGATACATTATAGTATATTTATCCAATACCACTGGGTGGACAGGCTTGAATACTTAATAAATCCTTTCCAATTGTTCAAATTCCTTTATCCGTAGCTGCTCACCCTCTCGGATACCCCCTTTTTCAACCCTACCTCACCCCAATAGGGGATAGAACTTCTCACAAATCTGCATTATCTTTGGGCTGATCTAATTGTACAGCACAGATTATTCGGATTGCTTTCGATCTGATAGCAATCACTTATGTTCACAGGTCATCTGATGATTCCAACTCTTGAACTCTTCCAACCTTTAACGTTCATCGATGGGGAGTTTTACCTATATGTCGAACGCTATTCAAATGAGGCACCAAAGTTCGTCCAATTTCTAAAGTATGATCCTTGCCCGGCTTTCATGATAGTCCGTGCACCCGATGGAGAGAAAATTCGCTGTTTACGAGAAGATCTTTTCTTTTTCAAATTAAACAATCAGCCATTTTTATCAACTCAATTATCAGCTCTTTTCCGACGGCGAAACGGATGGCTGGATTCGGAGCAGCTGATTTCCCGGTGTGACTTACAGTGAATCCAGCCATCACTCAAGATCAATGATTGAAGCACTTGAAAAAATTCATCGATTAAGTCACCTATCCTTTAATCATATCCACTGAAGCCCACCGTGCCCTCTTTTGAATTTCCATGATATCCTTATCCAACGCCTGAACCACCGGTAATCAAAGCCAAAGAATAAGTCCATCTGACCATCAACATTAACATCGGTGAGGGTAAAATCATAGATGGAAAGATAGCTCACCAACCCGCAGTAAATCCAACAAAAGTCTTATTTCCCCTTGGATTTGGCACAGCCCTGTCGTTGATGGGTGATGCCACTCTTTATACTGTATTACCGACCCATACCGCAGAGGCGGGTATTACATTGGCTGCGGTAGGCATAATATTAAGTGCAAATCGTTTCATTCGTTTATTCTTGAACGGACCAACCGGGATTTTATACGATCGCTCTCGTCGGCGGAGATTGTTCGTACCCGCACTTTTCATTGGTGCACTATCAACTGCTATCTACGCTGCCTGGGATGGATTCTGGCCACTCATGGCAGGGAGATTAATTTGGGGATTAGCATGGTCACTCATATGGGTTGGTGGGGCGACGATAATCCTCGATGTGACCACAGACGGGGATCGCGGTCGATGGACCGGGTTATACCAAACCTGGTTCTTCCTGGGAGCGGCAATTGGTGCCTTTGCGGGTGGGTTTCTCACCGATCGGATCGGTTACTCTGCTGCCTTATGGATTGGTGCCGGGGTGACAACCTTGGGTGGAGTGGTTGCTTTGATCTATTTACCTGAGACACGATCCTCCAAGAATTTGAATCTTTCCTATCCAAACAATGAAACAGCGCAAAAATGGCGACCAAACGGCGAGCTGGTCAGTGTCGTGTCTTTACAAGGCATAAATCGCTTCGTCACTGCCGGTGTCCTCGCTGCAACTATCGCCTTGCTTGTCCAAGAGCAATTGTCCATGAATAACCTTGTTCTTGGTGTGGCAACTGTCACTGGGATATTGATCGGTCTGCGCACCATATTGAGCATGTTCGCTGCTCCATTAGCAGGATCACTTTCAGATAAATCAGGCAATCGTTGGGGAGTCACGATGACGGGTTTGATCTTCGGTTCGATTGGCATGTTGTTACTCATCCGACCCGATCCTGTTTTCATCCTGGTTGGCATTGGTTTTTCGGCGATCGCTGGAGGGAGCATCCAGGCGCTGGTCACAACCCGCACAGGTGATCTCGTCGATCAAGAACAGAGGGGCAAAGCAATCGGTCTTCTGCATACCTCCGGCGATCTAGGTAGTGCACTGGGACCAATAACAGCTTATTTTTTACTGCGTTGGATCAATCTGAGCGGGGTTTACGTCCTCTGCGCAATTCTATTTGCGCTAGGAGCAGGAATATCTTTGCGCATGTACTGGCGCTACAGGAGCTCCTCAAATTTACTGACGAAAAGCTGAAGTTAACGGATGATGCGAGTCCAATCCCCCATCAACCGCATCAGTAACAATATTCACCAATCGCCTCACCTGCAGCATTATTAAGATAAATACAATCGCCATCATTATTCCACACTGCTGTTTCACTCCGACACCAGAATAAGTCAACCTGTGTATTCTCCCCGCATCCTGATCTCACCTTTACTTCTGCTCCAGCATCCAAAGAAAATTCACCGATGACATATATCCAGCCATATTGATCTGAAATGGACCATCCAGACATTTCAACGGCTTCTTGACCTGGATTAACCAAACATACGTACTCCTCGTTCAGGTTCTGATTGTCATTACCGGGGGCATTGAATTGGGAACAATCGGGATCTATCATTATTTGACTGGTTAGATTTCCAACCAAGGGAGTCACCGTTGCAGTGGATGCTGCCCAAAATCCTAACCCACTATTCTGGGCAATTTCTTGTTTTTGGGTGATCAATGCTTGATATTTGACATCTGGTGGATATGCAACCGCGATCGCATAGCCCATCTCTGCCAAAAGTGCATTCACCAATATTCCATCTTCTAAATAAACGTAACGCAGCAAGCGTCCGTACTGGTCGGTCTCTGAAACATCCCTTTCCATTAGGACTATTTTGCCTTCAACCAACTCGCGGTTTGCTTTCGTTGCTGGAGCTGAATTGCGCTGTCCAGGCTCAGGTGAATCGATGCCAATATACCTCACTGTGTACATTTCCCCATTTAGCACTACTTCTATCGTGTCGCCATCTATGACCCGGACGACCTGGGCGGTTTCCCGGTCATTTTCGGATGTCGCAGTCGAACGGGCCGTGATCGTTGCTACATCTGTAACGATCATCGAATCATCAGGGCGAATTGCAGTTGAATTACCCACCGTTGGCAGAGAATGGGTTTCGGATATGAGTGGCTGCTCAACGCCTTGGAGGGGATTGATCAGAGGGATAACATAAGTCAACCCAATACAAATTACCAACAGGATCAGGCTGAGCAACCCCAACAAGACCCGGCGGAGGCAGTATGAGGTATCATCCACAGGATTAGAACCACTCATAGCAAACCTGATTTCATTTAAAATATTTTCTCAAGAAATGATCTGATTGGATCATTGTTGTGAATCCACAAGTATCATTTTATAGATTACAGCGTAGCTCGTGAAAAATCAAGTGCAAACCATCACACAACAATTGTTTGCTTCTATAACCATTTTCAGCAAATAATAATCCCTTTCTATTGATGCTGCTTGAATTAACAATGCCAATTGAAGAGCCAAACATGAAACAAATCTCATCCCCCAATCCGGAATAACACGCGAAATGCTGTAGAGACGCAGCCCTGTCCTTGGTCGGACAGACCAAAAGCCTGTCCCCGTTAGGGGGATGCTGCGTCTCTACAGAAATCACACCATCTATTAAGTTAAGAATAATGTTGAGGGTTCTTTGAAAAGGGAGTCCCAAAATTGCACTTGCTTCCGCTCCCTTACACACCTACTCCCTCACATTTCCGCTCTCATTAGCTTTGCGCTATGGAGACCTTGGATGCCTCCCGCCCATTCGATCCTGGTTCTTCTACCGGCTCCACACGACGAAACTGGCTCATGTAAAGATCATGATAGAAGCCTTTCGCTTCCAGGAGTTCATCATGAGTTCCACGCTCGACAATATGTCCATCATCCAACACCAGAAGCAAGTCAGCGTTGCGGATAGTGCTCAAACGGTGGGCTATGACGAAGCTGGTGCGTCCCTCAAGCAGTTTTTGAAGTGCTTTTTGGATTAAACGCTCGGTACGGGTATCGACGCTGGAAGTCGCTTCATCTAGGATCAGGATGCGTGGATCCGAGAGCGCCGCGCGGGCGATGGAGAGCAGCTGCCTCTGTCCCTGGCTAAGTCCACTCCCCCGTTCGCCCAAAACCGTCTGGTACCCATCCGGCAAGTTGGCGATGAAGGTATCTGCATGAGCTAATTTTGCTGCGGCAATCACTTCATCATCCGTGGCATCTGGTTTACCAAAGCGGATGTTCTCCATTACTGTGGTGCTGAAAAGGAAGGTATCTTGTAAGACGATGCCGATCTGCTCCCTTAAAGATTCTCCGGTGACATTTCTCACATCTAGGTTATCGATCATCACCGCTCCACCGGTGACATCATAAAAGCGGGGAATTAGATTGACCAGTGTAGTTTTTCCTGCCCCTGTTGGACCAACCACAGCGATCGTTTGACCGGGCTTAGCGGTGAAATTAATCCCATTCAATACGCTTTCTTCCTCTTTATAAGCTGCAAATACGTTCTGAAATTCCACTTTTCCTTGGATTGTGGGTATCGGTTGAGCCTCAAGCGCATCTTCAATTGCTGGTTGCAGATCCAGGAGATTAAATATTCGCTCTCCTCCAGCAACAGCGCTTTGGATATTGGTCCATAGGACAGAGATTTGCTGGATCGGCTGATTGAATCGCTGCACGTAATTTAAGAAAGTGATCACCAAGCCTAAAGAAATAACTGTACCGAAGAGAGGTTGACCACGCAGTAGCAGGAGACCACCCACTCCGGCAACGATCGCCAGCGAAAGATATCCTAACGCCTGGAGCGTCGGCGCGAGGGCGCTGGTGAAGGAGACCGCACGGATATTCGCATCGCGGTTTGCAGCATTGGTGATCATGAAATTATCGATGTTTTCTTGTTCTCGACTGAAGGCCTGTACTTCTCGAACAGCAGAGATGGTCTCCTGGAGTTCAGCATTCACGCTGCCCATCTCAAGCCTGGTCTGACGAAATGCTTTGCGCGCCTGGTTCGAAAACCAAACCGTGACAATGATCATGATCGGCACGACGGAAAGGCTTACCAAGGCATAAACTACACTCACTTGAAACATGCTGAATCCGATCCATACGATCAGCAACGCGCCGCTGATGACGCTCACCAGTGCAAAGTTGAAAACCTGTTGGATGGTATCGGAATCGTTTGTAATACGGCTCATTAAGTCACCGATCTCTTGTTCCGAATAGAATCCTAATGAGAGACGATGCAGGTGCTTGAAGAGGTCAACCCGCATCTGGCGTAAAACATGTTGACCTGACCAGGTCATCGCGTAAAAGGTAATGCCATTCAATGCGGTACTGAGCACATACAAACCAACGATCATCAAGATCACCCGCCCTAACCCGGCGATTCTTTGATCAAAAGTCAACACTCCAGGATCAGGTACGATTGTACAGTTGTTGACTGCCCCACTGGCAACGCCTCCTTCTTCCGCAAATGGCAAGTTTCCAAAGGCAGTCACCGTTGCCGGAGTTAGAAAGCAATCTACTGCCTGTCCGATCAACTTAGGAGCAGTCACCTGCGCCCATGTAGATCCAACCAGCAGGATTGTCGTTAGGATTAATAACAGCCAGTAGGATTTAAAATATGTCCCAAACCTGCCAAGGGTCTCACTCACCCGCTTGGGTTTGAGGGTGTCCTTACTCATTATCCGGCTGTATCCGTGGGGGCCTCCGAACATGACTATCCTCCGATAAATTCCGATTCAACTAAATCGGAATCACTGATTAATTGTGAATTGTAAATCTCGGCATAAATTTCACTTGTTTCGAGTAAATCCGCATGATCCCCCTGCGCGGCTATCTGCCCATCCTCTAATACCAGGATAAAATCGGCGTTCATGACAGTGCTGATTCTCTGTGCAATGACGAAGCTTGTGCGACCTTCCATCAGTTCATCCAAAGCGCTTTGGATTTGAGCTTCTGTTGCCAGATCAACACTGCTGGTGGAATCATCCAGAATTAATATTCTGGGATCAAGAAGCAGCGCCCTGGCAATGGCTATCCTTTGTTTCTGTCCACCACTAAGGGTTGCTCCCCGCTCACCAACTTGGGTGTCATAGCCATCTGGGAAAGATAATATTTCTTCGTGTGCTGCGGCAGCCTTGGAGGCAGCTATTACATCTTCGAAGCTTGCATCTGTCCTCCCGAAGGCGATGTTTTCACGGATCGTACCTGCAAAAAGTGTCGTTTCTTGAAGGACAATACCGATCTGAGAACGCAGAGATTCGAGCTTAAGATCACGCAGATCATTACCATCGATCGTGATGCGACCCTCACTAGGATCATAAAATCTGGGGAGTAAATTGATGATCGTTGACTTTCCCGACCCGGTCGCTCCAAGCAAAGCCACAGTCTGACCTGGCTGGATTTCAAAATTTACCCCTTTTAATACTGCATCTCCGCTATTGAAATAACGGAAAGTAACATTATCAAACTTGACCTTACCTTCTATCTGGGTCAAGGAGATTGCATCTGGTTTATCTTTTACTTCGTTATCGGTATCCAGGATGCCAAAGATGCGCGTCGCAGAAGCTGAAGCCTGCGACATCTGGGTGATAATCATCCCTAATTGCATTGCTGGAAAAAACAGGAAAACCAGATAAATGCTGAACTCCTGCCATTGCCCTAAAGTCAATGTGCCGCCGATGATCTGTCTACCGCCAAAGTAAAGCACGAGGGCCTGGCCGAGATTGGCGATCAAGAGCATAAGGGGAAAGAGGAAACTGAATAATCTAGCAACGTAGATCTGCTGATCCATCAAGCTATCTGCTGCATCATCGAATTTCTTCTCCTCATCTTTCTCGCGTGTAAATGCCTTAACTACTTTTATGCCAGACAGATTTTCTTGCAAGACAGTGTTGACCTTATCTAGCCGTTTCTGTACTTCAAGGAATAGTGGTCCCATTCTGGAACCAAATATCATCACCAAAATCAGTGCGACAGGCAGCACTGGAAGAGCGACTAAAGTCAAGCGAAAATTGGTTGTAAATAAGATGATCAAAGTTCCACCCAGCAGCAATATCGCCCCGACTGCCATAAGCAATCCCTGGCCGATGAATGTGCGTACTTTTTCAATATCATCGGTAGCGCGAATCATCAATTGCCCTGTCTGATTGCGATCATGATAAGAAAATGACAGCCCTTGGATTTTTGAGAAAAGGTCGTTGCGTAAATCAAATGCCACAATCTGCGAATTGCGTTCCGCGGTGAATGTTTGTAAAAATGCAAACAAGCCACGCAGCAAGGCGAATACCAGAATCGCCAATGCCGAAGTGATCAATAAACGTTCGGCGTTCTCATAACTGTATAGCAGCTGAGCTTCAGTGATTTCAAAAGTCTCCAGGATCTGGTTGAAAATTTCCGATGGAATAGTGTCCATGCGCGGCACGATGGCGTTGGCAGCTGATCCTCGGGTCACTGCGTCAATGATATTCCCCAACATCCGGGGTACCATCAATTGAGACAGGGTAGCAATGATCAGGAATATGTACGGAGCAATAGCCTGCCAACGGTAGCGCCCCAAATAACCGATCGAACGCATCAGGGTCTTTCGATCTACTCCTGGTCCACGATTAGCCATTCTAGAGGTTTGCAAAGTTTTATCTCCTTATCCGGTGGATATGATTTTCTTCGTCAGAAATCGAAATCATCCTTTTAATTTTCAATCGCAATGTGTTCTTTTCCGGGTTCATTCTGTTCTCTTGATTCAACCTTATTGACTCTTGGTTCGAGGTCTCGGGCTGCATCAACCAGTATATTCAGGGCATTGATAATCAGAGTTTGTTCTTCGCTCGTCAAAGTATAGGTCAGCTGTTCCATCCAACGTCTTCGAGCTTCAATGCTCTCCTTAACGATTAAGCGACCATTCGCGGTCAATTGCAATTGCTTTGCGCGGCGATCGTCTGGATCTTCAGTACGCTCGATCAACCCTAAGGTAACCATACGATGGACCATTTGACTGGCAGCCGGATTCGTCACCCCTAAAAGTTCGCCAATATCTGAAACACCGCAGCTACTGCCATGATGCAAATGGAATAGTACGCTCGTTTGACCCATAGACAAGCCAGAATCTTTGCTGAATTGAATGAAATCGTGCATCGATCGGCGCATGAAAACCTCCGACCAGTCCTCCAAAACCTGAGTGAATCGATCTGGTATTGTCATAGTTAATCTCCCTAATTAGTTAAGGATACTTAACTATACGACTGTCTATCCAAACTGTCAAGGGAATTTTTCTGATTTTGGTCGCACAATTCAAATCAGCGTATAATCAATCCAAATCCAATAATTTGGATTCAAAACTGACTAAAGCCAATGTTAATAAGATTGAAGAATTCGAGTCTGGGATGAAATGGGTCAAGGATAATATTGAAATTTCTACCCAAGGGAAGGGACTCTACCCTTTCACAAGTGAAGTGACGGCGCGAATCCTAAAATGGGGCATTCAAGAGGGGATGTGCTTTTTATATATGCCTCATACCAGCGCTTCATTTGTCATCAACGAGAGCTATGATCCATCAGCCAAGATCGATATGGAGGAATTCATGGAGCGATTGGTCCCTGAAAATCAACCCTGGTTCAACCATATCCTCGAAGGAACCGACGACTCACCCTCCCACATGCGGGCGATGCTGACTCACACCAGCTTAACGATCCCCATCGACGGTGGGAAGCTCAGCTTAGGTAGATGGCAAGGGATCTACCTTTTCGAACACCGCAAGCGACCTCACAATCGCAAAGTTCAAATCCGCTGCCTGAGAATCGAATAATTAAAAAGTGAGCCGTGCATTGACGGCTCACTTTTTATATGCAACATTTGACTCAAAAATTCGGAATTAAAGCCCTGATGACTTATCTTGGTTTATGAACTCAGGCGATTGCGGAAAGCCTCCGTCAAAGCGGGTACGACATCGTACAAATCTCCCACTATCCCATAGCGCGCCATCCTGAATATGGGTGCCTCAGGATCTTTGTTAATCGCCACGATTACTTTGCTCGTGCGCATGCCTGCCTGGTGCTGGATTGCACCAGATATGCCGCAAGCAATGTACAGGTCAGGAGAAACCACTTTTCCTGTCTGACCGACTTGATGATCATAGGGAATATAACCTGCATCAACGGCTGCACGGCTGGCTCCTACTGCTGCTCCCAAGGCCTCTGCAAGTTCACCGATCAGCTTAAATCCCTCTTGAGCACGCCAAATTTCAACTTGGCTCTCATCCATTCCATCAGGAGGATTAAGCGCAGGATTATTCGAAACACCCCGTCCGCCGGAGACAATTACGGCAGCATCGTTGAGGCTAACACCGCGGCTGCTCTCTGTGTATCCAGCAACTTTTGTCAGAATATCATCTTCACTCATAACCGCCGGAACTTCAGTCAAGTTACCAGTCTTAGAATCATCTAGGTCTGGAGTTGGAAATGCCCTGACCCGTAAGGTAATCAATTGAGGTCGAGTACTGCAGACAGCTTTGGAGAGCAATTTTCCCGCATATACTGGTCGGGTGGCGACTACGTTTCCATCCTGTACTTCCAAAGCCGTAACGTCTGGCAGCAAGCCGGTTTTCAGGTCAACAGCGACCATTGCTGCCAGTTCCCTTCCCCGGCTGGTTGTTGGAAACAGGATCACTTCTGGTCCATGTTCTTTTGCTAAACCACTCAGTAAGCTTGCATAAGGCTCAGCTCGGAACTCGTCGAAGGTGCTATCCTCGGAATAAAAAACCTCTTCAGCACCATACTGGATCGCCTGTTTTGCGATTTCCTGAACTTGTGAGCCTGCTACAACCGCAGTCACCCCCCCACCATATTGTTCAGTTAAATATTGTGCCGCGCTGATCGTCTCCCAAGAGGCTGGGATTGCTTCCCCTTTGAACTGATCGATGTAAACCCATATTTTATTTGTCATCATAGCACCTGTTCCTCGAGGATTTTTTCAACCAGCGTCTCAGCGATTTCCTTGGGTGAATCACCACTTAGGATTTCAGTAACGATCTCTCGCTTGGGTGGATTGGTGATTTCCGGCCAGGTGACCGCTGGATTAGCGACCTCAAGGCTTAAATCAGCCTGACTCCAGATCGGAATCTCTGCGCGAGAAGCCTTTCGAATTCCCATAAACGAAGGATAGCGGGGTTCGCCAATATCCTTGACCACACTGACAATAGCTGGAAGCTTCCCATCGACAACTTGGCGACCTTCTTCGAGCGATCTTTCCACCTGAATTGTGCCAGCATCCGGATCTAATCCCGAGATTGCTGAGACAAGCGTAAAGGCTGGCCACCCTAATCCGCGTGCAGTTTGAGCTGCGGTTGCTCCAACATCGCCATCAATTGCCTGCCGACCGAAGAACGCAAGATCAACATCACCCATCTTTTCGATTGCTGCAGCCAGTACCTGTGAGGTGATCAAGCTATCTGCGTTCTCAAATGCAGGATCAGAAATCAATATTGCGCTGTCACATCCCATTGCCAGAGCGTGTTTGACCGCCTCCTTAGCATCCTCACCCCCAACGCTGATAACAGTGACATCACCACCATGAGCTTCTTGTTGCAGCAGAGCTGTTTCGACTGCATACTCATCCCATGGATTGATCACCAACGGCGCATCACCCCAAGTAACTTGTCCATCTTCTACCACAACTTTCGCTGCAGTGTCGGGCACTTGTTTTACACAAACTACTATTTTCAAAATAGCCTCCTATGATCCTAGATTTTTGTTATTTTGAGATTAATCATTATGCCAGAATTCGGCATCATACACAGGCAGTTCACAGCGCAAGTGAACATCCTGACGATATTCAAGTGCGTAACCAGCCTGCATTAATTGATGGATTTCACTTGTCCCCTCATAAATGATCGCCCCTTTTGCGTTTCGCAGGTAGCGCTCCACATCATATTCATCGCTATAGCCGTAGGCTCCGTGTATTTGTATTGCCTCTGAGGCTGCTTCGAACGAAGCATCTGTGGCAAACCATTTTGCTAAAGATGTTTCGCGTGTGTTGCGCATTCCCTCATTTTTCATCCATCCTGCGCGCAAATAAAGCAATCTAGCAGCTTCGTAGGATTTTACCATGTGAGCGATTTTTTGCTGGACCAATTGAAACTTCCCAATCTCCCGACCAAATGCCTGGCGCTCTTTTGCATATTTAACGCTTGCTTCGAGGCTGGCTCGGATCAAACCGGTTGCGCCGGCTGCTACGGTGTAGCGACCATTATCGAGACAAGACATGGCGATCTTAAATCCCTCCCCCTCCTGCCCAATCCTGTTTTCCGTTGGAACCTCCACATCCTGAAATGAAAGCCAACCTGTGGAGCCAGCACGCACACCTAATTTCCCATGGATATCCCCCTTTTTGATTCCAGCACGATCTAGTTCAACGATGAATGCGGTCAAACCATCATGTGGATCAGGAGCATCTGGATCAGTACGGACCACGATCAACGCGTGGTCTGCCTTAGTTGCCAATGAGATCCACATTTTCTCCCCATTAAGGATATATTGATCATTTTTTCGCCGAGCGGTACTGGCAATGCCTGCCACATCTGAACCTGCCCCTGGTTCTGTTAAACCAAAACAGCCAATTCTTTCCCCACGAGCTTGTGGGATCAGAAATCTTTCTTTTTGTTCTGGAGTTCCCCACTGTAATAATGCCATCGAGTTTAATCCCATATGAACGGACATCACGACCCGCAAAGTACTGTCAACCGCTTCCAGCTCTTCGCACGCCAATCCCAAGGAAACATAATCCATACCCTGTCCGCCGTACCGTACCGGAAGGCAAATGCCTAAAATTCCTAGTTCGGCCATGCGCGGTAAGATGAATGGCGCCATTTCACCTTTGCGATCGAACTCCTTGATGATCGGACCGATCTCATTCTGGGCAAATCCTCTAACCATTTTTTGCACCATGCGGTGTTCTTCGTTTAAAGTGAATTCCATGAGTCCTCCATCAGTAAATTATAGTCATACGAGGCTAGAAACACAACTGATATTCGTCACCTTCCCCGACTGTCGGCTATAATTCTCAGCGTGAACCTGATCTATCGCGTACCAATCCTGGTCCGTATTCTGCTGCCTCTTTTTGTATTCACTTTACTGGGGACGGCATCCAATATGCGGTCCATGAAGCAGGCTCTGCACCGTGCTCAAGTTGCCATTCAATCTGGTAGCAGCGAGAATGCGTCAATCGCTTTATCCCAGGCTGCAGTTTATGCCCCCTGGAGGAATGATTTATGGGAACAAGCGGGAGTCCTGGCTCTGAAAGGCGGAAACGCCGAAAATGCGAAAAGCTATTTGGAACGAGCGCGAACAAAGCAAGAATTATCAGCTGAAGGGATGCAATCCATGGGAGATATTCTTGAATTTGAAGGAGATCTCCAATCAGCTGTTCTTTATTGGGAGAAAGCTCAAAATGCAGGTGCTGAGAATCCCGCACTGCGTACGAAGCTTGCAGCAGCATATCGGGGATCTGGAAATGTGGAGGATGCCATCCTGCAATTACAAATGTTGTTAGAAAGCGGTCCTGGAGATGCACATATCAACTATGAACTAGGACTGTTGCTGGCTGCTTCAGACCCAGAAGCTGCGCCAGCATATCTCACCCTGGCCGCAGAATTGAATCCGGAATTAACCTCTAATAGCCAACAGATCATCAGCGGTATTCGTTCAGCTCGGCGGGCTGAGGATCAAGCGTATCTATTTACATCTTCCGGTCAAGCGTTGGCATCAATCGAAGAATGGGATTTAGCAGCGTATGCCCTATTAAAAGCGGTCGAGCTCAATCCTGAATTTGCAGATGCCTGGGCATATCTTGGTGAAGCATACCAGCATATTAACCAAAGCGGTTTTATTGAACTCAAAAAAGCGCTTGAGCTAGATCCGAATTCCGTTGCCGGGAATCTCTTAATGGCGCTACATTGGCAGCGCAATGACAAATTTGGATTAGCGCTTATAAATTTGCATAGCGCGGCCAATCATGAGCCTGAAAATCCCGTCCTGCAAGCCGAGATCGGCAACACCTTAGCTTTACTTGGTAATTTATCCGCAGCTGAAATTCATTACCAACGTGCGGTTGATCTCGCCCCCCGGGATCCGAAATACTGGCAAGTTTTAGCAAATTTCTATATCAAATATGATCTTGATCTAAGGGAAAGTGGTATATCTGCTGCCAGACAAGCTGTTATCCTCGCTCCCGAGGACCCAGCTTCACTTGATGTCATGGCGCAGGTTTATATACTGCTTGATCATCCCTTAATCGCCAGGCGATTCCTGGCTCGTGCCATAGAGGCAGATCCCGATTATGCCCCCGCACAATTTCATCTTGGGACAATCTATTTGATGGAAGGAAAAACTCATCAAGCGTACCAAAAACTGAACTTAGCAAAATCTCTGGCAAATGAGAATTCACAAACTGCAGAACAAGCGCGTCGTCTGCTCGAGAACAATTTCCCTTGAGCAAACTCTGTCATGCTAAAATTATCATCTATTAAGGTGAAATTTATCAAATAGTTGGTACTATGTCCCGATTGATCATCCTGGTAGGAATCATGCTAATCATCATTGGAGCCTGTCAGACAACCACCTTGAGCTCGCAATTTTTTGAAGTACCGTCTGGTGAGGTCTTATTTCAGGATGATTTCTCCGACTCTGGCAGCGGTTGGGATGAGCAAACAGAAGACACAAGCAGGGTTCTGGAATACTTCGATGGGTACTACCGCATCCAGGTCGAAGGCAGCCATCAATTGCTCTGGACAGGACCCGCAATGCAATTCAGCGATGTTCATCTGGAAACGGAAATGATTAAAGTCATCGGCCCATCAGATGACACCTTTGGGCTGGTTTGCAGAGCAGAGGATGCGAACAATTATTACTTTTTTGTTATCAGCAGTGATGGATACTATGGTATCGGGAAATCGATTAATGGCGCACAAGAATTAATCAACGCGCCAGGGATGCTACCAGCAGACGAGATCTCTCAAGGTAAAGCCAAGAATCACTTGCGTGCTGATTGCATTGGGGAGAGACTTGAATTATTTATCAACGGACAAGGGATCGCCAAGGTGACCGACTCGCAATTTACTCACGGAAGGGTTGGTATACTTGCCGGTACATTAGAGGCTTCGGAGAACGTGGTTCTATTTGACAATTTCAGTGTCCTCAACCCCTGACCAATGTAGCAATCCCCTCTTGAGGATTGATCGAATTTAACGATGAAAATCTACCTGGACTCAATAGGCTGCCGACTTAATCAAAGCGAAATTGAGTTATATGCGCGTCAATTTCGGGCTGCGGGTCATACCCTAGTAGCAACCCCAAATGAAGCTGAACTGGCGGTGATCAACACCTGTAATGTCACTCATGCGGCTGAATCTGACTCGAGAAGTAAAATCCGCCAAATAGTGCGAGCGGGTGCTAAAGATACCGTTGTCACTGGCTGTTGGTCAACCTTGAATCCAGAAGATGCTCTATCCTTAACAGGAGTAAGCCAGGTTGTTCCGAATGCAGATAAAGATCGCTTGGTTTCAAACTTATTACAAGTCCCTCAAGAGATTTTCGATCTTGAACCGGTTTCTCGGGTACTTATTCCCGGAACTCGCCAGCGAACGCGCGCCTTCATCAAAGTCCAGGATGGATGTGATAACCGCTGCACTTTTTGTATCACGACCATCGCTCGCGGTTCAGGTCGGAGCCGCTCAGAAGAAGAAGTCCTGGCAGATGTGCGATCTGCACTCGTAAGTAATTCCTACCCGGATTCAGCAGCCAAAGAGATAATCCTGACAGGCGTTCATTTAGGTTCATGGGGGCAAGATCTCTCTCCCTCACTTCGCATACGCCATCTGGTAGAAAAGATCTTGACTGAAACAGAAGTCCCACGGTTAAGACTATCCTCGCTCGAACCCTGGGACTTGGATGCGGATTTCTTCACATTGTTTGAAGATACGCGATTGTGCCGTCATCTTCATTTACCATTGCAGTCTGGTTCCACGGCTACTCTTCGAAGAATGGCTCGCAAGACAAATCCGACAGCCTTCGCAGATCTGTTAATCTCAGCCAGGAATGCCTGTCCAGAAATTGCCATCACGACGGATTTGATCGCCGGATTTCCAGGTGAAACGGAGCAAGAATTCTACGAGACTTTGGATTTCGTCAAAGAAATGAATTTCGCTGGAGGACATGTTTTTACTTTCTCACCGAGACCGGGCAGCGCAGCTGCTGAAATGCCGGAACAGATCCCATTTCAATTGCGAAAAGAACGTAATGCAAAGCTAAGAGATCTTCTCACAGAATCCGGTCAGGCCTACCAGTTCCGCTTCCTGGATAGTACACAGCTCGTATTATGGGAAAGTGCCACACTTTCAAACTCGAAGCTCTGGCAGTTGCGAGGTCTTACAGATAATTACTTGCGCGTGAGCGCACAATCAACAAATAACTTGTGGAATATGATCACACCAGTTCAGCTAACCTCAAACTCCTCCGGAGAGATTGAGGGCCAAATCGTCAATTAGTCGCTTGCATACCTCAGAAACCCACTCTTCAGAATTTTCCTATTGAACTCAATTCTAACCATGTATCAATCTGATTGCATCTTCTGCCAGATCATTAAGGGTGAAAGCCCTAGCACGATAGTTTACCAGGACAACCAGGTGGTTGCATTTCTGGACATTCATCCAGTCGCTCCCATCCATATCCTCATCGTTCCCCGCAAACACATCGCTTCCACTAATGAAATTGACACTATGGATGAAGCACTGATCGGACACATGTTCACTACCGCGAAGATTCTGGCAGCCGAAAATGGTATTGCTAACACTGGATATCGCCTGATCATCAACACTGGTCCAGATGCCAGGCAAGTTGTTTTTCACATACACCTTCATCTGCTTGGGGGTGGCCAGATGCGTTACCCAATGGGATAAAGTGGAGCTTATAGGCTTAAGGCGTAATTTTTCTCGAAAATAGGTATAATGAACGCAATGAATACCCGCGATCAGCTAGACAACGACTTAAAAGAGGCTATGCGCAGTGGAGATGAATTGCGAAAGCGAACCTTGCGGTTGGTTTTATCCTCCATCAAACTTGTAGAAATTGATCAGGGCAAAAGATTAGATGAGGGAGAAACATTCGCTGTAATTCAGAAAGAGATCAAATCTTATCAAGAATCTATTGCTGACGCGAAGCGTGCAGATCGTCCAGACTTAGCCGATGAAGCAGGGGCGGAGATCGAGGTCCTTCAAGTTTATTTACCGCAACCTCTCTCTCAAAATGAAATTGAAACTCTGGCTAGAGAAGCTATTAAAAATGTCGGTGCAACGTCTCCAAAAGAAATGGGAAAGGTGATGAAGGTGCTTATGCCTCAGGTTCAGGGTCGAGCCGATGGTTCTCTGGTAAGCAAAACTGTCCGACAACTCCTGGAGGAAGAGTAGTACTACAAATGGCTGAAACCAGCATTCCCTCTCAAGGAGAATGGCAAAGAAGGCGTATTATTTTCCTCGCTTTCCTATTATTAGCGACGCTTATCTTATCTATGGCTGCATTGATGATCCCGTTCTTCACCAGCCAGATCAACTCACAATTGAAAGCTGGCGAAGTAGCCAACCGGGATATCGTAGCCCCACGTTCGATATCGTACACCAGTGACCTTCTGACAGGCTTACAGCAAGATGCGGCAGAACAATCGATCGCGGCGATTTATTCCCCACCTGATACATCGATCGCCCGCCATCAGCTTGAACGGTTGCGGGCGACCTTGGCTTACATTACCAGCGTACGCGCTGATACCTTTGCCAGCAATGAACAAAAATTAGCAGATCTCGCCGCGTTAGAAGAGATAAATCTCGATCAGGAAACTGCTCAAAGCATTCTCGATCTAAGCGACTCTCGCTGGCAAGCTGTTCAGCAGGAATCAATTATCGTTCTTGAGCAAGTAATGCGCGCCACGATCCGGGAAGATCGATTAGATGATGCTCGCCAGGGGATTCCATCTTTAGTGAGTTTATCATTGCCAGAAGATCAGGCGTTAATTGTAGCTGAGCTGGTCAATGGTTTTGTGGCCCCTAACAGCTTATACAACGAGACTTTAACTGAAGCAGCCCGCCAACAAGCCCGCGAATCCGTGGCTCCTGTTGAGCGCTCGTATGTTCAGGGACAAACAATAATTTTACGCGGACAAATTATCAACGAAACTGACATCGAAGCCCTGGAACAATTTGGATTGGTA
>Ga0209742_10000218_pt1 | contig 32457 bp, 37 predicted proteins | sample DeeMarSeWOR38_10_FD_187462 | JGI IMG/M metagenome (GOLD analysis project Ga0209742, IMG submission 187462) | Marine sediment microbial communities from White Oak River estuary, North Carolina - WOR-3-8_10 (SPAdes) (version 2) | ecosystem: Environmental > Aquatic > Marine > Intertidal zone >...
TTCAGCCGACTCGGCCATCTCTCCGTTTGTTAAATCTTTCCCGCTCCAGTGGAGCTATAAACCCAGCCTTTTATCCTGACCTTAGCAGGGGAGCGCCTTACTCCGTACATCCCTGTACTCCGCCCCTTTGGGGCCAGAGTCACTTCGTTCCTCTGTTCAAAATTGCCCACGGCGATTTTGTCAGCCGGCTCGGCCATTGCACAGGGATATGCAGGTGTCGCGTGAGCCATGGATGGCGAAAGCGACCTTCTCTCCGTGATTAATAAATAACCGCCAAGGCGGTCCCGATCAGACCGGCCATTCTGCCAAATCTGATGCCATTAGTGAATAAAAAATTCGGATTTTTTAGACAGATACCGACATCTAAACGAAAAATCGCCATTGTAAAAATGGCGACTTTATCATTAGTCCGTCGAAAGGAAATGCTTTAGAAACGGTATTAGAAAATTTGTGTATCCTAATGAGGTTTTAACAGATTGTTGTCAATCTGGATCAGACCTCGCTCACTTAAGACTGACCAACGGCTTCGTCCTGAGGCCCTTCGTTTTCTTTTTCTTTTTGGATGCGTTCGTAAATCTCTTCGCGGTGTACGGATACGTTTCTTGGCGCATCGACGCCAATACGCACTTGATTTCCTTTAACGCCCAGCACGGTGACAGTTACATCATCACCAATGATCAAGGATTCTCCGACACGTCTGGTTAGGATCAACATCTATATATCTCCTTATTTTAAATCAAGCTCCTAGCAATATCTTTCGAGGTACCGCTGGCAACTATTTGTCTTTGTATCGGCCATCAGGCCTGAAACTTCAACACTTGAGCGTCGCAAAAACGCTATAAAATGCCGCGATAAACGGAGTTGATAATGCCCCTGACAGCTAAATTTATCGGTATCCGGGTGGGTAACTTATTGATTTGGCGCGCCTTCAAGGCCAAACGCGCCGTGTAGCGCTCGAACACCCAATTCCAGATATTTTTCATCAACGACTACCGAGATTTTAATTTCGGATGTCGATATCATGCGGATGTTGATCCCTTCCTTGGCTAACGCTTCAAACATGGTGCTGGCTATACCAGCATGGGACCGCATCCCTACTCCGACCAGAGAAATCTTGACGATCTTATTATCGCCACTAACTTCCCGGGCGCCGAGTTCCTTGGCCACTGAATTGAGGATATCCAGTGCTTTTTCGTAGTCATTGCGATGAACAGTGAACGTAAAATCCGTGGTAGCATCTGCGCCCACGTTTTGAATGATCATGTCCACTTCGATATTGGCCTTTCCGATGGGACCCAGGATACCATAAGCAACACCCGGCTGATCGGGAACACCTAATATAGTAAGTTTAGCTTCATCTCGGTTAAAGGCTATGCCCGATATGAGCGCTTGTTCCATATCCTCGTCCTCGTAAGTAATCAGCGTTCCTGGACCGTCCTCAAACGAAGACAACACGCGCAGCGGAACGTTGTATTTCCCGGCAAATTCCACGGATCTGATCTGCAAAACCTTGGAACCCAGGCTGGCCATTTCCAGCATTTCTTCAAATGTAATTCGCGCTAATCGCCGCGCTTCGGGCACCACGCGGGGGTCAGTGGTATAAACACCGTCGACATCGGTATATATCTGACATTCATCGGCCTTCAGGGCCGCTGCCATCGCCACCGCCGTGGTATCCGAGCCACCCCGTCCCAGGGTAGTAATATTGCCATGCTCATCGTGCCCTTGAAAGCCGGCAACCACCACCACTGCCCCGGAATCGAGATCTTTTTCCACTCGCTCCTTGTCGATATCCAGGATACGCGCCTTGTTATGCGCGCTGTCAGTCAGAATATGCACCTGATGACCAGTATAGGAACGCGCCGAGCAACCGCGTTTGATCAATGCCATGGCTAATAATGCGATCGTGACCTGTTCGCCAGTAGAAAGCAGCACATCCAGTTCACGCGCTTCCGGTTGGGTGGTAACAGATTTTGCCAGCTCCACCAATCGGTTAGTTTCGCCACTCATCGCTGAAACAACAACGACCACTTTGTGGCCCTGGTTCCGGGTCGCAATCACTTTTTCCGCGACATGCTCAATCCGCTCAACGGAGCCTACTGAGGTACCACCATACTTTTGGACGATTAGAGCCATGCTTCTGATCAACAAATATAAGAATTTGACACCAACTCTGGTCTATCACGAAATTTCTATTCGGGTATTGTTGGACTTGGGGTGGCAAGGTAGTTCCGCTGATCAGGAATTTTTTCCGACTTCTAAGCCGCTTTACCCGCGCTTCAATTTCGGCAGGCTGCGTTTACCAACCCTAAAACGATATTATCGAATACAAAATAACCAGTGACGCGTGATTATACCCAAGCGCGCGCTGGAGCAAAACAAGGAATGAGAGAAATAACAGGAATTAGTCGCTGATGCGCACAATCAAGGCACCGGCAACTCAGGCACCTAACTGTTCACGCACCCAGCTGGATACGGAATTCAGTGCGCCATCCAGAGCGGCCGGATTATTTCCGCCGGCCATAGCCATATCAGGACGACCGCCCCCTTTGCCCCCTACTTGCTGGGCCACGATATTAACCAGGTTACCGGCTTTTATACGGTTGGTCTGATCGCTGGTGACACCCGCCACCAGGTTGATTTTCTCACCGTTCACGGCTGCGAGCACGATTGCCGCGGAACCCAGTTTATTCTTCAGCTGATCCATGGTGTCGCGCAGTGATTTGGGGTCGACGCCGTCGAGGCGTGCCGCCAATACCTTGATGCCGTCAATTTCTTCCGCCTGACTGAGCAAGTCGCTGCCCTGGCTGCTGGCCAGTTTACCTTTGAGCTGCTCAACCTCCTTTTCCAGTTGGCGATTTTTTTCAAGCAGTTGCTTTACCTTGTCGGTTAAGTTTTCCTGGGACGCTTTTACCAGGGATGCCAATTGCTGGACATTGGTTTCGCTATTGCGCACCCACTGTAGTGCGCCGGGCCCGGACACCGCTTCGATACGGCGTACACCGGCGGCAACGCCGGTCTCGGATATAACTTTAAATAAGCCAATATCACCAGTGCGACTCACGTGGGTACCACCACAAAGTTCCACCGAGAAATCGCCCATGCTCAACACCCGCACCTCGTCACCATATTTTTCGCCAAACAGCGCCATAGCCCCCGCCGCCATCGCTTCATCCTGTTTCATGAGCTGAGTATCCACTACATAGTTGGCGCGGATTTTTTCATTCACCAGGTCTTCTATTTTGTTGAGCTCTTCGGGAGAAACTGGAGCGAAATGCGAAAAGTCAAAGCGCAAACGATCGGGCTCAACCAGGGAGCCTTTTTGTGTGACGTGATCACCGAGAATTTTACGCAGCGCTGCATGCAACAAGTGAGTGGCGGAATGATTGTAGGCAATCTGGCGGCGTTCGGAATTATTGATGATAGCTTTGATCTCGGCACCTACAACCAGCTGTCCCGAAGATACTTCGCCAATATGAGTGTAAACGTCCTGCTGTTTTTGCGTATCCTGAACCTTAAACACCGCGTTACCAGATTCCAGCACGCCTTCATCACCTACCTGCCCGCCTGATTCGGCATAAAACGGCGTGCGATCCAGTACGACGATACCTTTTTCTCCAGTATTTAATTCTTCAACAGCGACACCATCTTTTTTAAACAGGTAAAGTATTTTGCCTTCGTCTTCCACATGATCGTAGCCAGTGAACTCAGTAGCGCCTTGCACGTTAAGTTTGTCATTGTAACTGGCTTCAAACTTACCTGCCTTGCGCGCCCGCTCCCGCTGCGCGGTCATTTCCTTTTCAAAGCCTTCCATGTCGAGACTCAACTCGCGCTCACGAGCAATATCCGCCGTGAGGTCTACCGGAAATCCGAAAGTATCGTATAGTTTGAAAACCGTTTCTCCAGGAATAGTGTTTCCTTTTAACGCACCGATCGCTTCTTCCAGAATCGTCATACCCTGATCCAGCGTTTCTGCAAAGCGCTGTTCTTCCTGCTGCAACACTTTTTCGACATTGGCCTGCGCTTTGACCAGCTCAGGATAGGCTTCACCCATTTCTGTAGCAAGCGGCGCAACAAGTTTATAAAAGAATGCATCACGCAATCCGAGTTTATGGCCATGACGAATGGCGCGACGAATAATGCGCCGCAACACATAACCCCGGCCTTCATTGGATGGCACCACACCATCGGTAATCAAAAACGCTGCAGAACGGATGTGATCGGCAATCACGCGCAGGGATTTATTAGCGAGGTCCTTTTCGTTAGCCAGGTCCGCGATAAATTTGATGAGATTACTGAACAGGTCAATGTCGTAATTGTTGTGCACGCCTTGCATCACCGCAGCCAGACGCTCCAGACCCATGCCGGTATCCACTGATGGTTTAGGCAAGGGATTTAGTATGCCATCTGGTGTACGGTCGTATTGCATAAACACCAGATTCCAGATTTCTATATAACGATCGCCATCCTCTTCCGGCGTTCCCGGAGGGCCACCGGGTATTTCCGTACCATGATCGTAAAAAATCTCGCTGCAGGGCCCACAGGGTCCAGTATCACCCATGGCCCAGAAATTATCGCTCTCGTATTGTTTGCCACCGGGTTTGTCACCAATACGGGAGAAGCGCGCCGAATCAACCTTGATTTCCTTTAACCAGACATCCGCCGCTTCGTCATCGTCCTTATAGACCGTCACCCAGAGTTTTTCCGGTGGCAGCTCCATCACTTCGGTAAGAAATTCCCAGGCGAAATGGATGGCGTCACGCTTGAAATAGTCCCCGAAACTGAAATTACCCAGCATTTCAAAAAACGTATGATGACGCGCGGTGTAACCCACGTTTTCCAGGTCATTATGTTTACCACCGGCGCGTACACAGCGCTGGGAACTGGCAGCACGGGTATAGGGGCGGGTATCCTGGCCGAGAAACACATCCTTGAATTGCACCATGCCTGCATTGGTGAACAACAGGGTAGGATCATTGGCGGGCACCAATGAACTGCTGGGCACGACTTCGTGGCCGCGCTCCTGAAAAAAACCAAGAAATTTTTTACGTATTTCTGCGCACTTCATAGTGATATCGAAATCTACTCTTAATTGAATGGCAAGTATAGTGTTTTATAACGTGGTATTTTTATCACACAGTTTTTTGACAACTTAATCAATTGTTAATTCTGCATTGTCGCTTAACGCGTATTTCAGTTGTTGCTGGTTGAATCCCCGATATTGTAAAAACCTTTGCTGCTTCATGCGTTCCGGCATACTGTCGGGCAGCGCCTTACCAAAGCGCTTCTCCCGAACGCGGCGCGCGAGTTCAAACCACTCCGGATCATCTTCGATAACCGTGTCGGAAATTATCTCCTGACTGGTTCCCCGTTGCTTTAATTCCTGCTGGATTCGGATAGGACCATAACCTTTGTTACAACGTGAACGCTGATAGCTCTCGGCAAAACGCGCATCACTTAACAGGCCCTCCTGATGCAATTGAGCAGTAACTTTTTCAACCAGCACGGCATCAAAACCTTTACGCTGTAATTTTTGTTTCAACTCCTGGCAACTATGCTCGCGCCGGGCCAGTAAACGCATCGCCGCGAGACGTGCGTCCCGCGGCGATGTATCCGGCAATTCAAGCTCATCGCTCATCGATTGCGCTTATGCTTCTTCCAGCTCGGGCTCCGCCTGCACAACCACTTCCCCTTTCACCGGTAGCAGTTGGGCACGGATTTGTGCTTCGATCTCGGAGGACATATCCCGATTTTCTTTCAGGAACTGGCGCACATTATCTTTGCCCTGACCAATGCGGTCGCCGTTATAGCTGTACCAGGCACCGCTTTTGTCAATGATGCCCTGCTGAACGCCCAGAATAATGATTTCCCCTTCGCGCGAAATTCCCTCGCCGTAGAGAATATCAAACTCAGCCTGCTTAAAAGGTGGCGCCACTTTATTTTTGACGACTTTTACCCGAGTTTCGTTGCCGAGGACTTCGTCGCCCTTTTTAATCGCACCAGTGCGACGGATATCCAGACGCACGGAAGAATAAAACTTTAAGGCATTACCACCGGTGGTGGTTTCGGGATTGCCGAACATCACGCCGATCTTCATGCGAATCTGGTTGATAAAAATCACCAGGGTATTGGAACGTTTGATATTGGCGGTAAGTTTTCGCAATGCTTGCGACATCAAACGTGCCTGCAGACCAACATGGTGGTCACCCATATCCCCTTCGATTTCCGCCTTGGGCGTCAAGGCGGCCACGGAGTCCACCACCACAACATCCACCGCACCGGAGCGCACTAGCATATCGGTAATTTCCAGTGCCTGTTCACCGGTATCTGGCTGGGACACTAAAAGATCATCCACATTAACCCCGAGTTTTTGGGCATAGATGGGATCCAGCGCGTGCTCGGCATCGACAAAGGCGGCGGTGCCACCGACTTTTTGCGCTTCGGCAATCACCTGCAAAGTTAACGTGGTTTTACCGGACGATTCCGGTCCGTAAATTTCCACTACGCGGCCACGAGGCAACCCCCCGATACCCAGGGCAATATCCAGCCCCAGCGACCCTGTCGAAATGGCTTCAATATCGCGCGCGGGCCCGGCGTCGCCCATGCGCATGACAGAACCTTTGCCAAACTGTTTTTCGATCTGACTGAGTGCTGCGCTTAGTGCCTTTCTTTTGTTGTCATCCACAATTGATGTCCTCTTGATAACTACTTTTTAAATAATGCAAGCGCCTGCTGCCAAAGCGTTGCGCCCATTACAGCCGATTATTTAGTCGGCAATTATTTCATAGATGTGGGACCGGGTTAAGGGCCAAAAAATACCATTAGTCATGGTGGGGCAAAGGATTTTTCTCAGTGCGGGAAAAAGAATCCAGTAAAAGCCGTTAAGCCAGTAGTTCCAGTAAACCCTGCAGTGCAGTGATGACCGTCTGTCGCCGAACCTCAAAACGATTGCCTAAATATTGTTCAACTCTTGTTACAGGTTCTTCATTGCGTAAACACCAGGCGTGCCACACCAAACCAACCGGTTTTTCCGAGCTGCCGCCAGTGGGACCCGCAATACCGCTGACTGCCACGACAATATCGGCTCGGCTATGCGCCAGGGCACCCAGGGTCATTTCTTTCACGGTGGCCTCACTCACCGCGCCCTGCTGCGATAAGGTGGTTGCCGAGACGCCCAGCATATCCTGCTTGGCGTCATTGGAATAGGTGACAAAGCCTCGGTCAAAATACTGCGAGCTGCCGGCAATATCGGTAATCGACTGAGCAATCCAGCCGCCGGTGCAGGATTCTGCAGTGGCCAGCCAGAAGTGTTTTTGCAACAGGCGTTGCCCTACCTGCTCTGATAGATGTTGTATATCCATTGCGACTTTAGCGTATCGGAAAAATAGTTAGATGATACAAGTGCAGGTAATCAAGTCTGATCCACGACACCGTGTTCGTGGTCTTTTTGTTCCACTTCAATACGGTTACGACCCAGGCGTTTGGCGCGATACAGGGCATGGTCTGCCCGCTCAATGAACTGTGTGGGTGTTTCAGGCGCCCGGTATTCGGTGACTCCTGCAGAAAAAGTGGGAGCCTGAATCACAATGTCGCCCACCTTGCATTGTACCTTGGGCACTGTGCTTTTCACCTTATCCAGTGCACGCAATACCCCTTCCAGGTCGGTGTTGGGTAGCAGCACCGCAAACTCCTCGCCACCGTAGCGGGCAATCATGTCATGGTGACGAAATATGGAAAGAATTTTTTCCGCGTAGACACGTAAGACGGTATCGCCGGCAGCATGGCCATATTTATCATTGACCTGCTTAAAGTGGTCGATATCAATCAGCACCAGAGACAAGGGAAACCCATAGCGTTTAACGCGGCTCACTTCGTCATCCATGCGGCGCATAAATGCCCGGCGATTGGGTAGTGAAGTGAGTTCATCGGTGAGACTTAACATCCGCGCGCGATCCAGTTCGTCACTCAGCTTTTGTTTATCCGATTCGATAATGGACAGATAAGTCTGAGCGGTATCGAATTTCTTGGCAAGCTGGGTATGACTTTCGCTGAGCTTTTTCATTGACGCCAATATAGCTTTGCGGCGATCTTCTACATTCTGAATCTTGGTGGCATCATCCAGCGCGTCGATTTCCAGACCCAGGTGAATACCGAACTCCGCATTCTCCGCCACAATTGCGCGCATCTGTCGGACAAAGTCCCGATGCAGGCGCTCCATTTCATTTTCGTCAGACCCTTTCAAGTGATAATTGACCCCTTCTTCAGCTTCTGCGGGTTCTTGTTCCAGTTCCTCATTGCGATAGGGTTTCGGAATCTGATCAGCTTCGGTTAAAATGGGATAAATATCTTCCAGTGTATCTTCCGCTTCATAATCTTCCTCTGCAAATTCGCTTGGAAATTCTTCATCAGCCGACATTTCCTTTCGATAGTCTTCCGGGAAACGCAGCATTTTAAGCACTGCCTTGGGTGCCTTCAGGGGTTTGCCTTCCTGTCCACCGCCATGGCTCATACTTCTGAGAGACTCGGCAGTTTCCGCCTCAGAGTATGCCGTTTCCTCATAGTATTCCTCTTCCTCTGGCAATTCTGCAGTTTGCGGTGCTTCGCCTGGTTTTACCTGGATGGGTTCTTCATACGGTGGTTCGGCAAAAGGCTCAGTTTCTTCCGGATAGAATTCCTTACCTTTTTTAGCCTCTTTAGGGGTAGGCTGTGGATAGTGTAATTCCTCTCCAGGCGCAGCAACACGCATCAACAAAGGCATCAATGTGTTGTTCAATTGGTCTGGGTCGATATGGTTGGAATGCTTGAGAATATCCGCGGCTTGCTCGATGCTACCTTTTAATAAATTTAGCTCGGCATCAGACAACGGGGGAGTTAAACAGGTTTGCACCAGTTTGAGATGGGTCAGCGCAACTGAGTCAGCCGGTAATTGCGCGGCAAACGCATCAAGCAGAAGGTTAATTAACCCTGCATAGGTTTCCACGGTTTTAATATGCGTTGCTTCCCAATCTTCAAGCGTTTGCTTGATGTGATTGTAGAATACTATGCCCTGGCGGGATCGGTTTAATTCCGCGAGAAGCGCAAGTATTTTCCTCAGCAACGGCGATGACTTGGACTCTAATGCGTATTTGTCCACCATGTCTTCTACTTTATGCCCCAGGTAAGCCGAAAATTGACTTACTTCTTATCAACCCGCCCATCTTCGGCATCCATTCCGTCCAATGATCCGTCGGGCGCACCTCCTGTTACGCGCTCTATCGACCCAAATCATGTTGCCGGGATTTGTAAGATTAATTAGACAAAACCAGCAACTTACAGCAAACCAGTACTCTGTACCGGTACCTCTCTTCGCGTCATTATTCAGGATAGAAGTTTAAAAAGATTTGTCCCTATTAACTTTTAATATTATTTTCAATTAATTGGACTTCACTGCCCTTCAATTGTTTTATTCTGCTTTTTTTCTATTTTTTTAAACGCTAATTGGCTAATAGAGCGTATTTATTGTGAACTATATACGATCATTGCACATAAAAACACCTAGTTTTGGTCGTTTTTAGTAAAAATTTGGCAATTATTTGACTTGGATCGGCTTGCGGTAAAGACGGGTAAATGTCGTGAACAGGACATGGATAGTTTGTTATCAACGCACCAACTGGTTCATATCGAAGATAGGTAATAGAATCGCGAGCACGATCACCAATACGATACCGCCCATTGCCAGAATCAGCACCGGCTCGAAAATGCCTAACAACCCTGCAGTTAATGCTTCGATTTCGCGTTCCTGACTATCGGCAGCCCGCTCCAGCATGTTTTCGATATTACCGGATGCTTCCCCGCTGGCAATCAAATGAATGGTCATGGGTGGAAAGTACTTGCTGGCGTCTAAAGCGGTTGATATGGCAGAACCCTCGCGGACTTTGCTCGCGGCAGTGAGCACCGCCTCACGCATGGGTAAATTACTGATGACCTGCGATGCGATTTTGAGCCCCTCAAGAATCGGTACCCCGCTGGCAGCCACGATACTTAAGGTGCGCGCAAACCGTGCCGCATTAACACCACGCACCATACGACCCACCAACGGCAATCCCAACAGGAAACGATGAAACGCTTTTTTGAAATTTTCCACTCTCATCAGGTAACTGAATATTACCAGCGCTACCAATATGCCGAATAACAGGTAAACACCGTTGGATTGCAAAAACTCACTACTGGCAATCAGCGCTTTGGTTAGTCCAGGCAACTCCTGACCAATACTCTCAAACACCTGGACGATCTTGGGAACTACGTAAGTCAGTAATCCGACGACTACGGCAATGGCTACCAAGGTCAGCAACACCGGGTAGATAAGAGCCTGGGACATTTTCTGGGAAAGCTGCTGGCGAGTCTCGGTGTAATCCGCCAGGCGTTCCAGCACCACTTCCAGATGGCCGGATTGCTCACCGGCTTCGATGGTTGCGCGATAAAGTTCGGAAAAAATATGCGGAAAATCACTTAGCGCAGAAGCCAGTGAATGGCCTTCCATGACACGCGAACGCACTGCCACCACCATACTCTTCAGGCGGGATTTTTCAGATTGTTGAGCGACCGTACGCAGCGCCTCCTCCACCGGCATGCCTGAACGTACCAGAGTTGCCCACTGCCGGGTGATCAAGGATAAATCGGTGGCACTGATTTTTCGTTTGAAAAAACTTTTACCGCTGCGGCTTTCACGTTGCTTGACCTCTTCTACTGAGATAGGCGTCAAACCCTGCTCACGCAATTGCTGGCGAATTTGCCGGGCGGCATCGCCTTCGAGAACGCCGCTTTTCTCGCGCCCCCGGGTATCCAAGGCTGTATATTCAAACGCACCCATGATTAAGTCAGTTTCTGTAATGTATTGTGAGTTTCAAACCGGTCGGCTCTTTCAGGAACATTTTTTGGGAAAATTTTTTGAGAAAACTGTTGTTAGTAAAGGAATAACTGGATCGCGAACATATAACCGAAGCAACTTAGTTGTTCTCAATCGTCACTCGCAGCACTTCTTCCACCGAAGTTTCACCAGCCAGCACCTTATCGATACCATCCTGGCGAATGCTGGGAGATCGGGTACGAGCATAGGCTTCGATTTCATGCTCTCCGGATCCATCGTGAATCATGGTACGCAAAGTATCGTTAATTTCCACCAGCTCATAAATACCACTGCGACCGCGAAAACCCTGATAATTACACTTGGGACAGCCTTTGCCTTTGTACAGCGTAGGTGGATTGGCCTTGTCAAAGCCAAAACGTTCACAGTCAACATCATTGGCGGTATAAGGCTCTTTGCAGTCGTCACATAATTTACGCACCAAACGTTGCGCTAGCACACCCAACAGACTGGAGGATAGCAAAAACGGTTCCACGCCCATGTCGCGCAAACGGGTTACTGCACCTACCGCACTGTTGGTATGCAGAGTTGACAACACCAGGTGCCCGGTCAAACTGGCCTGCACGGCGATTTCCGCCGTTTCCAGGTCACGAATCTCTCCCACCATCACCACGTCCGGGTCCTGACGTAAAATAGCACGCAATCCACGTGCGAAACTCATATCGACCTTGGTATTCACGTTGGTCTGGCTGATGCCGTCCAGATGATATTCGACAGGATCTTCCACTGTCATGATGTTGCGCTTACGATTATTGATGCTGGTTAACGCCGCATAAAGCGTAGTGGTCTTACCGGAACCCGTAGGACCTGTGACCAGTAAGATGCCGTGCGGACGATGAATAATGCGTTGCATTACTTGTAATGGACCAGGCCGCATGCCCAGTTGCTCCAGATCCAGACGACCAGCCTGCTTATCCAGCAAACGTAATACTACGCGTTCGCCTTGTCCGGTGGGAATTGTCGATACCCGCACGTCTACCGCACGACCGGCAACCAGCAGCGAAATACGTCCATCCTGTGGCAAGCGTTTCTCGGCAATATCGAGCTTGGCCATAACCTTGATACGTGACACGATCAGAGGCGCCAGTACCCGGCGTGGTGACAGCACTTCACGCAATACACCATCCACGCGAAAGCGAACCATCAGTTTGCTTTCGAAAGGCTCGATGTGGATATCCGAAGCATTTTCCTTGATGGCCTGAGTTAACAGCGCGTTAATCAGACGAATGATCGGCGCATCGTCTTCACTTTCCAGAAGATCTTCAGGTTCCGGGAGTTGATTGGCGACCGAGAAGAGATCAGCATCTTCATCAAGGTCATCCATCATCTGCATCGCTTCACCGGAACCTTCTTCATAAGCACGTTGCAACTGGGCATCAAACTCATCCGGAGAAATCAATTCCAGACGTACCGGCATACCGAGGTGACGACGCAACTCGGCAACCACCAAATGCGACACATCCGGACGGGACAATACCACCGCCTCTCCGTCGTGAATTTCTTTCACCAGTACGCCATTGCGTTTAGCAAAGGCAAATGGCAGTGTTTTAGACTTGTGTGGTTCTGCGGGAGCCGCGATTTCCTGATCGTCGGCCAACGGCAAATCAGCGACACTTTCTGAAATGGATTGCGCCACCAACTCTTCTTTTTGTCCCTCACGTGAGGATTTACTGAAAATAGACATCGTGATTTCTTATTCCACCGGCGGTACGGAAAGGTCCTCGCTAGGTTCCTGCTTCATTTCGTATTCCAGTTGCGACTCATCCTGCTTACGAGACTCCTTAAATTCTGGCGGTAATTCCAGATAGTTTTCCATGTCCTGCAACATCGGTGTGGTTTCATTAGATAACAGAGGTACGCCTTCTTTGCGTTCCTCTATTTGCAGATCACGAATATATTTATATTTACTGTTGGTTAAGGCCATCGCCGTATTTTCATCGCGTAATATCACGGGACGCAGGAATATTAACAGATTGGTTTTAATCTTTTGCACGCTCTTGGATCGGAACAAGGCACCCAACAGTGGGATGTCTCCAAGCAAAGGAACTTTCTGGGAGTTTTCTAGCAAGTCATCTTTGATGAGCCCACCCAATACCAGCACCTTGCCATCATCTACTACAACTGTCGTGGTAATGGTTCGCTGGTTAGTCACAATGTCACCCTGACCGGCGGTACCCGCCGCAAAACTATCCACGTTCTGTTCGATGTTAAGCCGCACTGTATTGCCTTCATTGATTTGCGGCTTTACTTTTAACTTGATACCCACCGGCACTCGTTCAAAGGTGGTGAATGGATTGGTGGCGGTACTCCCTGACACGGTGAATGATCCGCTGGGAATCGATACTTCCTGACCGATGAAGATCTCGGCTTCTTCATTATCCATAGTGACCAGGCTGGGTGTGGACAACACGTTGGTTTCACCGTCGCCCTCTAATGCTCTTATGACCGCGGCAAAATTAAAGGTATCACTGTTAAACTTACCAACACCCACGGTCATACCGGGGCCAAAGGGATCAGAAATGGCTCCCAGATTGTTGGCAATCGCCGCAGCAAGTGACGAAATCGGATTATTGCCGAAATTAATAACCCCTACCGGTTTGTCTCCCTGGGAACCATCAAAGATCCATTGAATACCCAGCTCCGATGTACGCTGCGATGATATCTCGGCGATCACAGCCTCTACGAGCACCTGCGCGCGACGGATATCCAATTGGCGTATGACGGCTTCCAAAGAGCGATAAATACTGGGCGGTGCGGTAATCACCAGGGCGTTGGAACTTTCGTCGGCTTGGATATCGAACAGAGGTTGGTTACCTCCTCCCGAGGACCGGCGTACCGCCGCTGCCGGTGCGGGCGCCGCTTTGCCGGGTTCCGCCTTAACGGCAATGTTCTTGGCGCTATCTCCTACGCCCGTTAACACCGGCACCAGGTCTGTGGCATTGGCGTACTTGAGGTACACCACATGGGTGTCGCCTTCCACTTCAGCGGGTGTATCAAGGTGTGAAATGATGGCGCGCAGTTGCAAGCGAGCCGAGCGGTCACCACCGACAAGAATGCTATTGGTTCTCTCGTCTGCCACTAAGGTGGGACGCTCAGTCGGTGCCTGACCTTTTTGTTCCTGCTGTTGCAAGGTAGTGAGTACTCGTACCAGATCACTGGCCGCAGCGTATTCCAGGCGAATAATCTCGATTTCGCCACTGGTGGGTTGATCGATGCGTTTGATGATCTTGAGCAGGCGTCCAATATTTCTGGCACGGTCAGAAATGATCAACACGTTGCTTTGTGGATAGGCGGCTAAATGACCCTGCGGCGGAACCAAAGGTCTCAATATCGGCACCAGTTGCGCAGCAGCCACATGCTCAACCTCGATAACCTGAGTCACCGACTCGTCGCCAACAATCTTTTCATCTTCATCCACCGCCGGAACACCACTATGCTTGGCATCCGCATCGGGCAAAATTTTAATCATTTTCCCAACTGGAATCGCCGTGTAGCCGTGGACATCGAGCACGGACAAAAACACCTGATAGATTTCGCGAGCGTTCATCGCGCGCGAGGAGATAATGGTGACCTTGCCTTTTACCCGCGGATCGACAATAAAGTTTTTACCGGTAATATCCGCGACACTGGTAATTACCGCCTGAATATCCGCGCCTTTAAAATTTAACCGCACGTTGTCGGCAAGCGCCAGAGGCATGATTGAGATAACCAGCGCGAGTGCAATGATGATACGCAATAACTGCGTTCGCATTACGCCAGTAACGCCGACCATTCTGTAATTGTGTTTTATTTTTCTATACATATTCATCGTCTGCTCAACAATTCAATACTGATCCTGCGTTTAGGCAATTTCATTGCTGGATCTGAAAGGTAAATGACTGTGGTGTGCCGTTGCGCTCGATATCAACCGTTAACTGAGTTGCAGAGGACAAGTCCCGCAATACTTCCAGTGCCTTGACGGGATTATTCATTGGCACCCCATTCACGGCAGTGACAACATCACCAGAACGTAATCCAAAACGCCGTAACAATGCACGGTCTTTTCCTGGTCGAATTCGATACCCCACTAACTGGCCATCTTTCTGATAGGGCCGCACGTTCACCAGACCCATCACGCTATTGGGATCATTTATCAAGGCATCCCGGTATTGACCGAGTAACGCCGAATTATCCGCAGTACTCGCCGATGCCTCAGCAACACTGCTCGGGCTGATGCTACCGCTGGGGCGGCTGGGTGGAGCCGCTCCCCCCACGCCTCCTCTGGCGCTGGCAGTATTGGAGGCCCCATCTTCGGGAACGTCTTCCACAGGCAGCTTGAGTGTTTCCAGTCGCCCATTGTGTTCCAGTATAACCCGATCAGGGTAAATTTCGTTTAAAATGGCTCCGCCAGGAACTTGCGAACCAATACTATAGGAATCTTCATCACCGCGTGCATCAGCGATTATTGCCCTGGCGGCGGTAGTATCATCCGAAGCAAACACGCCGCGTAATTTTAAATTAAGGCGTGTCTCCGGTACCACCAGTGGCTGAGTCGGTGCGACCGCAGCTTTTTTCGCTTCAAATTTTCCAAACAAGTTGTAATCGCTAATCTTCTTAGCCAACGGTTGCTCACGGGTGACGCGTTGCACCCGTGGTTGCTCCTGTTGTGCCGCTGGTGCACTATCAAACTCAGGTTGCGGAACCAGATTCCAGGTTAGTTTGGCCAGACTATGGGTTAATAATAATATCGCCATAAACGCTACAACCAGTGGTAACCGGGTTTCGAGGCTACCTACCCAGAAACGCTGTGTTAATTCCTGCGCCAGATCTTTCATTGTAAAAAAAAGCCACCTTGTCCTGTTCGCGGACTGATAATTGACGATATTCCCATAAGTCGATTTATTGCGCTGGGCCTCACCATGAATGGCATCCACATGAGGGTCGGTATTTTACCTGTAACCGGCAAGTATTCCTAAATAATCATAGCGTTACACATTGCCAGATCGAGGCCAGTGGTATGATTCGATGCAGAAATTACGCCATATAAACAGTAAGTTAGCAAAACAGCAGAGGAGTATTGGCTGATATTAAGCCAATCTGTCCGTTTAACATAACCATTATATATACTGGACACCCAATTTGCTGGCCAGTTTACACAGTCTATGACAAGTCGAAAGCGTATTTTTTTCATATTTTTGAATTTAATTACTACGATTGTGATTTCCAGTCATTCATTGGCAGCCAATTTCAGTAAGCCAGCGGCCTCGCCAAAACCAGCTCAAACTACGCCCTCACCACGTTTTATAAAAATCGACGCATCGGGCAAATCCATGAATAACGCCAATGAGGATCTCACCTGGCATTGCGTGCTAGACAATAACACCGGTTTGCTTTGGGAAGTCAAAACCCACGACGGTAGCTTACGGGATGCCTCCCAAACTTATTCGTGGTACATGCTGCACCCGCGGCGCAACGGCGGTTTTGCGGGTTACAGAAACCAGGGAAAATGCTCGCTTGCGCAATGCAATACCCAATCATACATTGACGCCATAAACCAAAAGCGGCTTTGTGGCAGTATTCACTGGCGCTTACCGACCCGCGAAGAATTGCGTTCGATCGTGAACTACCAAGTTAAATATCCCGGCCCCACGATCGACCAACGCTACTTTCCCAATACTCGTAACCAGTTTTACTGGTCCGCCGTGCCAGACGCCAACGACAAGGATAGTGCATGGGGCATCGGATTTTCCTTTGGCTATGACTATGCGTACTTTAAAAGTGACCATGGTTACGTACGTCTGGTGAGCGACATGCAACAATGAAATCTCAGAGGCAATTGCTGGCACGCACTGTAATAATGCTGATAACGCTCGTACTCGCGTTCATCGCATTTCGAGTTCAGGCACAAGACTGTGTTGACTCGATAGACAGTACGACGAAAGTGGAGCATTTTCGTATCAACAACAATGGAACGGTGCTTGATACGCGACGCAACATCGAATGGATGAGATGCAGCGTTGGACAGACCTGGCAAGATGGCAAATGCGCTGGTACACCTCATGTCATGTCCTGGGAAAAAGCCCTGGCGACAGCCGAGGCTTCGCAGTTGAAAGAATACAATGATTGGCGTTTACCCACTATTCACGAATTAAGCAGTATCGCTGAACTACGTTGCCAACAACCCGCTATTAACCTGATTCTCTTTCCTGCTACATTCACCGGGGATTATTGGACGGGCACCGAATTCGCAGACAATAGCGACATGGCGTGGCTGGTGAATTTTAGCTACGGTGAAAACCATACCGCAAAAAAATCAACCAGCGCGGCGATGCGCCTGGTGCGCTCAGCTCACCGTTAGTACACCGCGCTGCCCATCCCAGCGCACATCAGCATCAAAATCAATATTACCTTTCCACAATACTTCGTTGCCCTGCATTACCTTGATTTCCCGCTCCTGGGGCACAGCGCCAACAGTCTCTAATTGTTGTTGCGCTTTTAACAATACCGCCTCCGCTATATCCGCTTCTGTACCACCACCAAATACTGCCGCACCCCGATCATTAGGGCTGGAGGTTTTGTATTTGTGACCGACGCTGAATCCTACCAGCCCACCGTTGGGCAAAAAACGTTGAATACTCTCCGTCAGGATGCTGGCCAGGCGATACTGTGCAGCCTCGGTTTTAATCAATTCCGCCGTTTGTGGATTACTGACAAAAAAGGGTTCCAGCAGAATTGCGGGCATGTTGGTAAAGCGCAGGTTGTAATCTCCGCGCCCGTTATAGCCGCCCACCAATAATCCACTTTCACCACCAACCGGAATGTCAAACTCCTGACTTACAGCACGCGCATACCAGCGCCCCCAGTTTTTGCTGGTCTGTGATGCATTGTAACCCGTAACTACCACGGAGTAGTTGGCACTTTGCGAAGCACTGCTATTGAAATGTTGTTCAATGTATAACTTGCACTGATCTTCATTGGCAGCTGCCTGGCGCGCATAATAATCGCCTTTGTAAAATTTTACCTGGTACATAGCATTCTCCTTCCGTTGACGAATGTATTCCTGACCATGTTACACCAGCATGAAATCATGCTAATCGGCAAATAATAATAGTTGTTCATAATGAATTAGCCGTCAATGTACAAATTAACATACGGCGGCAGAGAGAAAGTGAAGAATTGTCCGAAAGAAGCTAAGTCAGCTGCTCAAGCAGCTCCACGATCATTTAGGGCAGATTGGCTAGTGTTCGTAGGTCGCATGAAACTCGATATCCGGCCAGCGTTCCATGGTAAGTTCAAGATTAACGCGTGTCGGGGCAATGTAGGTCAGGTTGTCACCACCATCAATCGCCAAATTGTCCTGGGCTTTCTTCCTGAACTCTTCCAGTTTTTTTTCATTATCACAGGTGACCCATCGTGCGGTGGCCACATTCACGTTCTCGAACTGACATTCCACACCGTATTCATTTTTCAATCGATGGGCAACCACGTCAAATTGCAGGATACCCACCGCGCCTACAATGAGGTCGTTGTTGGACAATGGCCGAAACAACTGCGAAGCCCCTTCTTCACAGAGTTCGATCAAGCCTTTTTGCAGTGCCTTCATCCGCAATGGATCACGCAATATAGCGCGGCGAAACAGTTCGGGTGCGAAATGCGGGATACCGGTAAACTTCAGATCTTCACCCAGCGTAAATGTATCGCCTATCTGGATGGTGCCGTGATTGTGAATACCGATAATGTCTCCGGAAAATGCTTCATCCACATGGCCGCGATCACTGGCCATAAAGGTAATGGCGTTGGGTATTTTAACGTCGCGCCCCAGGCGTACGTGTTTTACTTTCATGCCCTTGCTGTACTGACCGGAGCAAATGCGTAAGAAGGCAATACGATCACGGTGCGCGGGATCCATATTAGCCTGAATCTTAAATACAAAGCCGCTGAATTTTTCTTCGGTTGCATCCACAGCACGACTGAGCGTCTGTCTTGCCGGTGGCGGCGGCGCGTAATCGACCAGAGCATCCAGCAACTCTCTAACACCAAAATTATTAATTGCCGAGCCAAAAAATACCGGTGTTAATTTACCTTCACGATAGGCCTGTAAATCAAACGCGTGACTGGCTCCTCGCACCAGGTCAACTTCCTCACGAAAATCCTCTATCAGCGAACCGAACAGTTCATCAAGGCGTGGATTATCCAGACCTTCAATCACCTCCCCTTCCTGAATCTTGCCGCCGTGCGCAGCACTATAGAGGTGTATGTTATTTTCGTAGAGATTGAACACACCCTTGAACTGCTTACCCATACCAATAGGCCAGGTAATGGGGGCACACTGGATTTTCAGGATATCTTCGATTTCATCCAGCAGTTCCACGGGATCACGGCCTTCGCGATCCAGCTTGTTAATAAAACTGATGATCGGTGTGTCCCGTAACCGGCATACCTCCATCAACTTGATGGTGCGTTCCTCAACGCCTTTGGCGCTGTCGATCACCATCAGTGCGGAATCGGCCGCTGTCAGTGTGCGGTAGGTATCTTCGGAAAAATCTTCGTGACCGGGTGTATCCAGCAGATTGATCACATGATCATGATAAGGAAACTGCATCACTGACGTTGTCACCGAGATACCACGCTGCTGCTCCAACGCCATCCAGTCTGACGTCGCATGACGCGCGGCTTTACGACCTTTCACAGTACCTGCCAACTGGATAGCGCGCCCGAATAACAGTAATTTTTCAGTGAGGGTGGTTTTACCCGCGTCCGGGTGAGAAATAATGGCGAAGGTGCGGCGACGACCGACTTCAGCAGATAATGAAGACATTGTTAACCGCTATTTCCAGTGAGTCGTTGAAGCAATTAAGCTGGTGAATCGCCCGAGATGGATGATGGTGGGCCGTGAAGGATTCGAACCTTCGACCAATGGATTAAAAGTCCACTGCTCTACCGACTGAGCTAACGGCCCGTTCAAAAAGAGATGCAATCATACAGAACTCACAGAGAATGACAAGTCCTGAATCGGGTTTATCCGGCTAACCAGCTGAAATTAAAAGGCATCCTAGTACAGGATGCCCAGTTTATGAAACGCACGAATTAGACCGACTAATGGTCAAAAACGCTATAGATTAGGCGCTACACTGCTTCCAGTTTGCGCATACCGCTCGGAAGCAATTTGAGATCTACCAACGCGGTTATCAATGCACTCATGAAAGTGGCTTCACTTTCGTAAACCATTTTGTAGTACTGAACCTTCATGGTTAGCGCACTGCCGAATACCAGTGATACAAATGCCATCATAGAACCGATTGCCATGGTCGAAAATCCGGTGACTCCCTGGCCTATGGTGCACCCCAAAGCCAGTACGCCACCGATACCCATTAGCACGCCACCAATGGCATGGGCCAGAAAATCTTTGCCTGACTGGAACCACTCGATACGGAATTTGCGGAAAATGACAGCATACAAGAATGAGCCAGCAATCACGCCTGCCAATGCCATCACACCAAAGGTGACAAAATTGGTATTGGTGATATGCAAGGCATAGTCAAAAGTATCAGCCATCGGACTGGTAAAGGTAAACGATTGAGCGCCGACACCGCGCGGCGGCACATCCATGAAAGAAGTATTTTCCAACCATTCCTGCCCTTTGGCACCTGCCGTTAAATACCATGCAGCAACAACGCACAGCCCGACAGTGAGCCCACCGAGAATATTGTCGAAACTCTTACGAAAGTCGGAGGATTTCCAGACGTAAATCATTAACAGCAGCACGAATATACCGCCGACGATGGTACGAATGTTCGTCGGATCTTCTGCTCCGGTTACTCCGGTCACTACTCGGCCAACATCCTGTCCGGCGATTCCCATTTTGGCCAAATCGATCGATAGAGGATTCATCCAGCTATGAAAAACCACGCCATAGAAATTCGTCTTTGCCATTAAGTAAGCGAAATAGGAGGCAATTAACAACACTACAACTGATTTGATATTTCCGCCACCGACGCGAATGAGCGTTTTATTTCCGCACCCACTGGCCAGCGTCATTCCTATTCCGAACATCACGCCGCCAAGGATGTATCGTAACCACTCAAAGTTGGACATACGGTACGGCGGGCGGAGGTCTTTTAATTCATAACTATCGAGATCCACCATGCCGCCTGATTCCAACAGAATCAACCCGCCCATGGCAATGGCGATGGCGAACATCCAGGACCGAAAGCGTCCGGTATCTCCCATATTCACCCAGTCAGATACGGCGCCCATGGTGCAGAAGTTGGTCTTATTGACCAACGCACCCATAATGACGGCCAGAATAAATCCGTACAGTAAGATTTCTTGATGTATCGTTAATTCCATAGCATCTCCATTCGTTTTTGGCGGGTGGAAATAAACGCTTGAATTTCAGCAAAACTCAGATGATAAGTCTATAAGAAATTTCTAATGCTACTATAACGTCCGACCTACATCGAACTTGAAGCTGGCAGCTGACTGATTCAGCGGTTGCGTCAGGAGAACTTCGGACTTAATTATAGTACGTGAGCAAAAAAGGGCATCCATACCCACTTGGCAATAAAAAAGCCGGCGGATTAAGCCAGCTTTTTTAGTCGATCTTTATTTTCAAATCATAACCCGGTCACAAAGAAGTGGTTATTCCTCTGGCGATCCTTCTGCAGCCGCTGCCGGTTCCTCCGCCACTACAGGACGATCAACCAGCTCAACCAGCGCCATCGGCGCTTTATCTCCCGCGCGATAGCCACATTTAAGGATACGCAGATAACCGCCAGGGCGAGCTTTGTAGCGCGGGCCCAGTTCTGCAAACAGCTTACCGACCATTTCGCGGTCACGTAAACGGTCATAGACATAGCGGCGATTGGCAACAGAATCTACCTTAGCTTTTGTAATCAGCGGCTCGGCAACGCGACGTAATTCTTTCGCTTTTGGTAATGTTGTTTTAATCAACTCATGACGAAACAACGATGACGCCATATTTTTAAACATCGCTTTGCGATGACTGCTATTTCGATTCAGTTGACGACCAGAGTGTTGGTGGCGCATGATTATTTACCTACATCAATATCAATTCAATAATTAACAATAAACAGCTAGGCTACGCCTTCTTTTTGTTCTTTCAAACTGGCAGGTGGCCAGTTCTCCAGGCGCATACCCAATGATAACCCTTTGGTTGCCAGAACACTTTTAATTTCCGTAAGTGACTTCTTACCCAGGTTAGGTGTTTTCAGCAATTCAACTTCGGTGCACTGAATCAAATCGCCGATATAGTAAATTTGTTCGGCTTTAAGGCAATTGGCAGAGCGTACCGTCAATTCCAGGTCATCCACAGGACGCAACAGAATCGGGTCAATTTCCGGTTCTTCTTCACGCTTTTCAGCCTGCTCTACACTTTCCAGATCTACAAACGTTGACAACTGATCCTGCAAGATGGTCGCAGCACTGCGAATCGCATCCTCTGGATCAATGGTGCCATTACTCTCAACTTCAAATATCAACTTATCCAGGTTTGTCCGTTGCTCCACACGAGCACTGTCAACCACGTAAGCAACGCGGGTAACTGGACTGAATGATGCATCCAGATGCAAACGGCCAATCGCCTGATCTTCCTCGGCACCGCGGCGAATACTGGCAGGTTGATAACCGCGACCGGTTGCAACCTTTAAAGTCATATTAATTTCGCCATTCTTGGTCAAATTGCAGATAATATGTTCAGGATTAATAATCTCAACATCATGGTCCAGATTAATATCCGCTGCGGTCACCGGACCTTCCCCTTTTTTGTTCAAGGTCAAGGTCGCCTCGTCACGCGCGTGCATTTTCAGCGCTAAACCTTTCAGGTTCAGCAGTATATCAATGACGTCTTCCTGAACACCGTCCATCGTGCTGTATTCGTGCAAAACCCCGTCAATCTGAACTTCAGTCACGGCACAGCCTTGCAGCGATGATAATAGTATGCGGCGCAGGGCGTTACCCAGCGTATGTCCGAAACCGCGCTCCAGCGGTTCTAATGTCACCTTGGCAAGACGATCACTTACTTGCTGGACGCTGACAATACTAGGTTTTAGGAAGTCAGATAATGAACCTTGCATGAATAGTCCTCTCTAGCGCTAGAAATCTTTGCTTGCTTAACTCTTAAAAAGTTAATAAGTAATAAGCCTGCTTACGTGTTTGCCAACCTTTTCATGGATTAGCCAAACATAATTCCGCCGAATACTTCGGCGATTCAAACTCAGTGTTATTTAGAATAAAGCTCTACAATGAGCTGTTCATTGATGTCAGATGGCAGATCGCTGCGCTCAGGCAGAGCCTTCAATACACCCGTCATTTTTTTCACATCCACATCAACCCAATCAACGAAACCACGCTGGCTAGCCATTTCCAACGCGCCCTGAATCCTTAACTGGTTTTTTGCTTTCTCGTTGACAGATATTTCGTCAGCCGGTTTTACCTGATATGAAGGTATGTTAACGCGTTTGCCGTTCACATAGATGGCATTGTGGCGAACCAGTTGCCGGGCCTCGCTGCGCGATGACGCAAATCCCATACGATATACGACGTTATCCAGACGGGACTCTAATGCCTGCAGCAGGTTTTCACCGGTCGCGCCTTTACGACGATCGGAATCCTGATAGTACAAGCGGAACTGTTTTTCCAAAATGCCATAAATACGACGGACTTTTTGCTTCTCGCGCAACTGCAGTGCGTAATCAGATAAACGGCCGCGTCGCTGACCATGCTGGCCAGGTGGAAATGCCCGATTTTCAAATGGGCAACGGGCTGTAAAACACTTCTCGCCCTTGAGGAACAATTTGTTTCCCTCGCGGCGGCATTGACGACACTTTGGACCTACATATCTTGCCATTAAACAGTCTCCAAACCTTGCTCTTTAACTATACGCGACGCCGTTTTGGCGGACGGCAGCCGTTATGGGGAATCGGTGTAACATCAGTAATACTGGTAATATTGAACCCTTGTGCATTCAGTGCCCGGATAGCAGACTCACGACCGGGTCCTGGGCCTCTGACACACACATCCATATTCTTCATACCCATATCTTTCACCACGTTGCTGGCATTTTCAGCGGCAACCTGTGCTGCAAATGGGGTACTTTTACGCGAACCTCGGAAACCACTTCCGCCGGCCGTCGCCCAGGCAAGCGTATTACCCTGGCGGTCAGTGATAGTCACGATAGTGTTATTAAATGACGCATGAATATGCGCAACACCATCGACAACATTCTTTTTTACGCGTTTTTTAGCACGTGGAGCGGCCATGTAAGGTACCTATCTAAATACTGGTTAACAAAATTTTATCTAAAGTCTATAAGTTACTTTTTAATTGCGCGGCGTGGACCTTTACGTGTCCTGGCATTGGTCCTGGTTCTTTGACCACGCAGTGGTAATCCGCGACGATGACGAATACCGCGGTTGCAGCCCAAATCCATGAGATGCTTAATATTCATGGACACTTCCCGCCGCAAGTCGCCTTCAACGGAATATTTAGCAATCTCGGAGCGGATCTTATCCAGCTGTTCTTCAGTCAAATCTTTTATTTTGGTTTCTGGAACAACGCCTGACGCATCACATATATCGCGCGCACGAGTCGGACCAATACCATAGATGGATCGCAATCCAATCACGGTATGTTTATGAACTGGAATGTTGATACCGGCAATACGTGCCATTGATTCTTCTCCTAAAACCTCTTTACCATACTGGGCGCGGCGAACGCGACATTCTAAATCTTTAACAAAAACAAATCAATACAGTTCAAATTAACCCTGGCGCTGTTTATGCCGAGGATCAGCGCAAATCACGCGTACAACACCTTTGCGTTTCACGACTTTGCACTTTCTACAGATTTTCTTTACTGATGCACGTACTTTCATGACAATTACCTCAGGATTTCATCGCTTTCAGCGAAATAAAAGTAAATTCGGTTACCTCACCAGGCCGCTACGGCCGTAGCCCTTGAGATTCGCCTTTTTCATCAGTCCTTCATACTGATGCGACATCAAGTGCGCCTGCACCTGGGCAATAAAGTCCATCACCACGACCACGATAATCAGCAGCGATGTACCGCCAAAATAAAACGGCACATTCCAGTACACGATCATGAATTCCGGCAGCAAACACACGGCGGTAATGTAGACAGCACCCACCAGCGTCAGCCGCGACATCACTGTATCGATGTACTGAGCGGTTTGTTCGCCAGGACGAATCCCTGGGATAAATGCACCGGACCGTTTCAGATTGTCGGCGGTATCCTTGGGATTAAAGATTAACGCCGTATAAAAGAAACAGAAAAATATGATCGCCAGCGCATAACAGGCAACATAAATAGGTTGTCCTGGTGACAACGTGGATGCGATATCTTTTAACCACCCCATGCCTTCGGTACTACCCAACCAGCTTCCCAAGGTAGCCGGGAACAATATTATGCTGGAGGCAAAAATGGGCGGAATGACTCCCGCCATATTCACTTTTAACGGTAAATGGGTCTTTTGTGCGGCGTAGACCTTACGCCCTTGTTGGCGCCGCGCGTAGTTCACCGTAATACGCCGCTGCCCACGCTCCATAAACACCACAAAACCCGTGACCACTATCGCCAAAATAATGATGCCTATTACCAGAAATGCACTCATTTCACCGATGCGCGCCAATTCCAGCGTACCGCCAATCGCGGATGGCAAACCCGCCACGATACCGGCAAAAATGATCAGCGATATGCCGTTACCAATACCACGCTCAGTAACCTGTTCACCCAGCCACATTAAAAACAAGGTACCGGTGACCAGGCTAACTACCGCAGTAAGTACGAAACCTGGTCCGGGATTCGGCACCACCTGCAAACCACCTACGCTTTGTGATTGCAACGCAATAGAGACACCGATCGCCTGAAAAGTGGCGAGCACCAACGTGCCATAGCGCGTATATTGAGTAATTTTCCGTCGTCCCGCTTCACCTTCTTTACGCAGTTGCTCGAGTTTAGGCATTACTGCCGTCAGCAATTGCATAATGATAGATGCGGAAATATAAGGCATCACACCCAGAGCGAAAATCGTCAATCGGCTTAATGCACCACCTGAAAACATATTGAACATGTCCAGAATGGTGCCCCGCTGCTGGTCGAACAAAATGCGCAGCGCTTCCGGATCAATCCCCGGTACCGGAATAAATGAGCCAACGCGAAACACAATTAACGCCAGGAATACGAACAGCAATCGCTGTTTGAGTTCCGTTAATTTGCCGGAACCCATCGCGGCCATGACTGATTCGCGTGATGCAGACATAAGATACCTGTTTAGCCTTCGACTTTACCGCCGGCAGCTTCAATAGCTGCACGAGCGCCCTTTGTTGCACCGAGGCCTTTCACAGTCACGGGCTTGGTGATTTCACCGGAAAGAATTACTTTCGCTGACTTGATATCACCACTAATGACGTTAGCGTTGATCAAACCTTCCAGATCCACAACACCGCCATCGACTTTTTCCAGCTCGTTCAAACGAATCTCGGCCTGATATTTGGCTTTGCGCGAAATAAAACCCACTTTTGGTAGGCGGCGTTGAATAGGCATTTGACCACCTTCAAAACCCACTTTGTTAAAACCACCAGCACGGGATTTCTGGCCTTTGTGGCCACGGCCACAGGTTTTACCCAATCCAGAACCGATTCCGCGTCCAACGCGTTTACCGGTTTTTTTCGCACCCGCCGCAGGAGATAACGTATTCAAGCGCATCTTATGCTTCCTCCACCTTTAGTAAGTACGAAACCTTGTTAATCATGCCGCGATTGGCGGGAGTATCTTCAACCGTAACTGTTTGGTGCATGCGGCGTAAACCCAAACCCGCTGCACATGCCTTATGGTTCTCAACCCGACCATTGAGGCTGCGTACCAGTGTTACTTTTACTTTTCCTGCTTCAGCCATAACGAACTCACAATGTAGTAATTAACCAACAATTTCTTCCACGCTTTTACCGCGCTTGGCAGCAACCGCCTCTGGCGTTGTCATGTCAGTCAATCCTTTAAACGTGGCGCGAACAACGTTAATAGGATTGCTACTGCCAATACATTTTGCCAGCACATTATGGACACCAACCGCCTCAAACACAGCGCGCATCGGGCCACCCGCGATAATACCGGTACCATCAGATGCAGGCAGCATTACAACCTTGGCGGCACCATGAATTCCTGTCAGAGGATATTGCAAAGTTCCCTCCTTAACGGGAACCGATTTCATATTCTTGCGCGCATCTTCCATGGCCTTCTGTACAGCAACGGGTACTTCTCGCGCTTTGCCGCGACCAACACCCACACGGCCGTTACCATCACCAACGACAGTCAAGGCCGCAAAACCAAAAATACGCCCACCTTTGACAACCTTGGCAACACGATTAATGGTTACCAGCTTTTCAATATACCCATCACCAGTGGCTGCTGCGTCAAATTTACTCATAGATTAAACCTTATAGTTGTAAACCAGATTCACGTGCAGCATCCGCCAACGCTTTAATTCGGCCATGGTACTTAAAACCGGACCGGTCGAATGCAACACTTTCTATACCCGATGCCTTTGCGCGCTCCGCAATGGCTTTTCCGACAGCAACTGCCGCTTCCACATTACCGGTATGCTTGAGACTTTTTTTGATTTCCGCCTCTACCGTAGAAGCCTGAGCCACAACCTTGGAGCCGTTAGGCTCAATCACTTGCGCGTAGGTATGACGCGGCGTTTTAAATATACAAAGCCGGTAAGTACCCAAGCGTTTAATTTGCGCCCTTGTGCGACGAGCCCTGCGTAAACGTTGCTGTTTCTTATCCATTACAATAAACCTATTCTGTAATCTCTAAATCTTTAAGCGTTGAAATTATTTCTTCTTCGCTTCCTTACGAACAATATGCTCATCCGCATAACGAACACCCTTACCTTTATAGGGTTCGGGTGGCCGGAGTGCACGAATATTGGCCGCTATCTGACCGACCTGCTGCTTATTAACGCCTTTAATGACGATCTCTGTTTGGCTTGGCGTTTCAATGGCAATACCGTCCGGTACCGGGAAATTTACCGGATGGGAAAAACCTAGCGTAAGATTTAACACCTTACCTTGTGCCTGGGCACGATATCCTACCCCAACCAATTGGAGTTTTTTCTCAAAGCCCTGACTGACGCCGGTCACCATATTATTGACCAAAGCCCGAGTGGTTCCGGCGAGGGCATCGGCATTTTCATAACCGTCCCGCGGAGAAAATTTTAACTGGCTCTCATCTTTCGTGACTTCTACTGCTGCAGCAATATTATGTGTCAAGTTACCTTTGGCACCTTTTACACTAATCGCTCCACCGGTGATGTTGATTTCAACACCTGCGGGAACTGAAACAGGATTACTCGCTACTCGTGACATGGCATCTTAACCTTCTAAACTCTTATATCCTTCGGCTTTATCTTAAAAACAGTACCTGATAAAAAAGCATCTGGAACCTTTACGCTACGTAACATATGACTTCGCCGCCATGACCAGCTTTCCTGGCCGCTTTGTCCGTCATCAATCCGCTAGACGTTGAAACGATGGCAATACCTAACCCACCCATGACCTGAGGTATATCATCCTTACTTTTATATACGCGCAAACCAGGGCTGCTTACCCTTTTAATCGTCTCAATGACCGGCTTACCCGCGTAATACTTGAGATCAACCCTCAGCACAGGTTTTTCGCCAGCATCACTGACAGAATAATCATTGATAAAGCCTTCCTGCTTTAACAACTCAGCGATGGCTACCTTTTGTTTTGAAGATGGCATATCGACAGTTACTTTTTCCGCAGATAACGCATTACGAATGCGGGTTAACATATCTGCAATTGGGTCATTCATACTCATACGATACGCTCCAACTCTAGCTTCTCAACCATTACCAATTCCTTTACCAACTTGCTTTCACCAAACCGGGAATATCACCGCGCATCGCAGCCTCGCGCACCTTGGTTCGCGCCAAGCCAAATTTACGATAATAACCGTGTGGGCGACCAGTCAATCGGCAACGATTACGCAAACGGCAAGGGCTGGCGTTACGTGGTAACGCATTAAATTTTTTACGCAGCTCTTCCTTTTCTTCATCAGTGACATTCGGGTCTTTCAGCTTACGTTTTAGCTCTGCACGCTTGGCCGCGTACTTAGCAACTGTACGTTCGCGTTTCTTTTCCCGTTCTATGATAGAAAGTTTTGCCATGCCAATCTCGCCTGTATATAAATTCGGTTATTTTTTCAGTGGAAAATTAAAAGCCAGCAATAGCGCCCTGGCTTCTTCGTCAGTCTTCGCGGTAGTTGTAAAAGTAATATCCATCCCGCGAACTGCATCAATCTTATCGTAGTCAATTTCTGGAAAAATAATTTGTTCGTGGATACCCATCGTGTAGTTACCCTGACCATCAAATGACTTCGGATTTAGGCCGCGAAAATCCCGAATCCGCGGAATTGCAATCGTCACCAGGCGATCCAGAAAGTCATACATGCGCTCACGGCGTAAAGTGACTTTACATCCAATTGGCCAACCATCACGGATCTTGAAACCCGCGATCGATTTGCGCGCTTTAGTAACAATAGGTTGCTGCCCGGCAATCTTTGCCATATCACCGACGGCGTGCTGGATCACTTTTTTGTCTGCCACACCTTCACCTACACCCATATTCAAGGTAATTTTGGTGATTTTTGGCACTTCCATAACGCTTTTATAGTTGAACTGCTTCATCAGTTCACCGACAACGTTACTCTTATAATAATCGCCTAATCTGGACATTGCTCGTTCCTGCTTCTTACAAATCTATTACTTCGTTGTTTGACTTAAATACGCGAACCTTGCGGCCATCTTCAAGGGTTTTAATGCCAACGCGGTCACCCTTGCCAGTTGCAGGATTAAACAAAGCAACGTTGGAAATATGCATCGACATTTCTCTTTCCACGATGCCACCTGCTTCCCCGGTATTCGGATTGGGCTTTACGTGCTTTTTCACTATATTGCAACTTTCAACAACGACTCGTTCGTCGCTGGTAACCCGCAATACGGATCCCCGCTTACCTTTATCTCTGCCGGTCAGGATGATGACATCATCACCTTTTTTAATCTTGCGCATGACTCAGTTCTCTCAAAACAGTCTTAATTACCTAAAATGTAAAACCTTATAAAACTTCCGGCGCCAATGAGATAATTTTCATAAATTTCTCAGTACGCAATTCACGGGTCACTGGACCAAAGATACGGGTTCCAATAGGCTGAAGTTGATTATTCAGCAATACAGCCGCGTTCCCATCAAAACGGATCAGCGAACCATCAGGACGTCTTACCCCTTTACGGGTCCGCACTACAACTGCGTTGTAGACTTCACCTTTTTTAACTTTACCGCGCGGAATAGCTTCTTTTACGCTGACCTTAATGACGTCACCTATACCCGCATAACGGCGTTTGGAGCCTCCTAGCACCTTTATACATTGAAGCCGACGCGCACCACTGTTGTCAGCCACATCCAAAACCGTTTGCATTTGAATCATCGAAGTATCTCCGCAATCCTACTCTATAGCACTTATACTACCTTGGCTTTTTCTACCACGTTTACGAGGCGCCAAGTTTTAGTTTTCGATATAGGACGACACTCGGTAATTGTTACCGTGTCACCAATACCGCATTCATTATTTTCGTCATGGGCACGCAGCTTCGAAGAGCGCGTTATATACTTACCATACAAAGGATGTTTTACGCGTCGCTCAACCAACACCGTGATACTTTTATCCATCTTATTGCTAATGACGCGCCCAATCCGCGTGCGGATAGTCTTTTGGCTTGTTTCAGCGCTTTCGTTCATGCTTTATTACCCATTTCAGTCATAATCGTTTTAATACGCGCAATGTCACGCCTTACCGTTTTAAAACGTGCTGGATTGCTCATCTGCCCAGAACCTTTTTGCATGCGGAGTTTGAATTGCTCTTTTAACAATTCATCCAGCTCCTGCTGGAGTTCCTTGGAATTTTTCTTGCGTAACTCTTCTGCTTTCATCACATCACCGTACGTGTCACGAATGTTGTACTTACTGGCAATTTGGCAGCAGCCAGTCGGAACGCTTCACGCGCCAGTTCCTCAGGCACACCTTCCATTTCAAACAGCATGCGACCCGGTTGAATTTGTGCCACCCAGTATTCCACGGAACCTTTACCTTTACCCATGCGCACTTCCAATGGTTTCTTGGTAATAGGTTTGTCCGGGAAAACTCGAATCCAGATTTTTCCACCACGCTTAACATGTCGAGTCAAAGCGCGACGACTGGCCTCAATTTGTCGGGCAGTGATTCGACCACGGCCAGTTGCTTTAAGACCATATTCACCAAAACTGACCGAGCTGCCGCGTACAGCGAGCCCACGGTTCTTGCCTTTATGTTGTTTTCTAAACTTGGTACGCTTTGGTTGTAACATAACTTAAGACTCCAAACTCGTCGCAGCTGGTTTTTCAGTCTGCGTATCTGGTATCAGGCCTTTTTCAAAAACCTCACCTTTGAACAGCCAGACTTTAACGCCAATAACTCCATAAGTTGTATTCGCCTCGACTACACCATAATCGATGTCAGCGCGTAAGGTGTGCAGCGGTACCCGGCCTTCGTGATACCATTCTGTACGCGCGATCTCTGCACCATTTAAGCGGCCAGATACGCGAACCTTAACGCCCAACGCACCAAGACGCATTGCATTAGTCACTGCACGCTTCATGGCCCGACGAAACATGATGCGCCGTTCCAGCTGCTGTGCGATATTTTCAGCCACCAAACGTGCATCCAGTTCTGGTTTGCGAATTTCTTCAATATTAATGTTTACTGTAACACCCATCATTTTACTCAGTTCAGCTCTGAGCTTTTCAACATCCTCACCTTTTTTACCAATTACAATTCCTGGGCGGGCAGTATGTATGGTAATACGCGCGTTATTAGCAGGACGCTCAATTTGCACCCGACTAACAGAAGCATTGGCAAGCACTTTACGAATGTGATCACGCACCTTCAAATCCATATTCAAGTTGTCTGCAAAGTTCCTGGAGTCTGCATACCACTTGGACGTCCAGTCTTTGACGATACCTAATCGGATTCCTATTGGATTTACTTTTTGACCCATTAACGCCTCTCTATAATCAATTCGCTTGCTTTGCTTTTAGTCGCTTCCATCTGTTACCGATTCATTTCATCAATTAACTATCGCCGACTGTCACCGTAATGTGGCAGCTACGCTTAAGAATACGCGCGCCACGACCTTTGGCACGGGCACGGTAACGACCCTGGTAGCGACCTTCATCAACAAAAACTCTCGACACTTTAAGCTCATCAATATCCGCGCCTTCGTTGTGCTCAGCGTTAGCGATCGCCGACTCCAGCACTTTTTTCACGATGCGCGCTGCTTTCTTGGTACTGAACGTTAGTAGCTGTAACGCACTCTCAACATTCTTGCCGCGAATCTGGTCTGCCACCAAACGACCTTTCTGAGGCGACAAATCTGCATTTTTAAGCTTTGCACTGACTTCCATACGCTGACCTTTATTTGTT
>Ga0209742_10000219_pt1 | contig 32433 bp, 20 predicted proteins | sample DeeMarSeWOR38_10_FD_187462 | JGI IMG/M metagenome (GOLD analysis project Ga0209742, IMG submission 187462) | Marine sediment microbial communities from White Oak River estuary, North Carolina - WOR-3-8_10 (SPAdes) (version 2) | ecosystem: Environmental > Aquatic > Marine > Intertidal zone >...
CAAAGTGGAAGTGCCGCATCTGTCATCTCCCTTGTATCGATTATGCTGGAATGCGGGTTAAAGAGTTTGACCTCAAACCACCGGTTTCATCAGCCCGGAGGGTGAAATACCTGCAATAGTTTAACATGGTTTGATGCTTGGCAAGTGCTTCAGGGCTGATGTTTCATCAGATTTTTTCCGCAAATTTTCTTAATTTGCGCAAAGTTTTTTCTTGATGGACCGAGTATAGTACCCCCCTGCTGGATTGAACCCAGGTCAGGAATATCTACAATTAATTCCGCTTCAACCAAACCCGTATTTCTTTCAAGCCATCGCTGTATCTGCTCTCAAAGCGTAAACCGCTGTTCTTGATCAATCCCACCACCCGGTAATTGGAGGGTTCAATATAAGTGGTAAATGTCTCAAGGCCTCTCTGGATGGCGTCCTGGCACAATGCGCTCATGATTTGTTTTCCCAGGCCGCAGCCTTGATAGTTATCTTCTACGATTACGGCAGGTTCTGCAGTGGTCGGATCGAGCGGGTCAACACAGTAATGCGCGATCCCAATCACCTTCTCATCCGGCTCTTCAACCGTCGTTACTAGCACTGTCCCCGCCTTTCCGTCAGATGAACACAAACGCTGCAGGTTTTCCAATGTTGGTTTATTCGGCCCGAGATAACGGAAGTAAATGCTTTCCTTCGAGAGCCTTTCATGCATTTCCTTTATCAGGAGGGCGTCGCTTTGCCGGACTGTTCTTATGGTCACTGAGGCGCCACTGACTTGTGAAAACCTGTCTTTGTCAGCACTCCAAGCGATTGTTCGCTCCTGGATAAATTCACTTGCCAACATGGCTCACCTCCTGAAAATGGTCGTTTCTCGTCTATCTAGATAAGATTTTATCCATCGCTCATCCTTGGTACGTCTTATCGTGCGTCCAGGATTACGTCCTATGAAGAAAAGTTGCAAAACTTCCAAAATTTCTATACAATGGTTATGGACAATCAGAATTTTTGTTCTTTCGTATCCCCCAAGGGGAAGACTGCATGTCTCAACTGAGTTTGTTCTCCTTCGGCCCACCCCGACTCGAGCATCGCGGAGAAAATGTTAGTATCAGCCTGCGCAAAGCGCTGGCATTGCTGATCTATCTGGCAGTCAGGAAGGGGAAATTCAGTCGGGACGAATTAGCGACATTGTTGTGGCCGGAAAGCGACCAAAGTAGCGCCCGTGCCAATCTGCGTCGCACGCTTTATGTCATCAACAAGGATCTTGGCGAAGAAATTGTCTCTTCCGACAAGGAGATCATATTCCTTGACCCCGAGATAGATGTATGGACGGATATCGAGGAATTCCGTCGATATGTCGAAGAAAGCGCCCTTCCAAGCGAATCATCAATGGATAATCTCTCCTTGCGTACGAAGCTGCTTGAGAAAGCAGCCGCGTTGTATGAAGGCGATTTTTTGGCTGGTTTCACCCTTCCAGACTGCCCAGAGTTTGATGAGTGGCAGTTCTTCGAATCTGAAAACCTGCGGGGGTCGCTGGCCTCAATTCTCCAACAGCTTGTGTCAATCTATGAAATACAGGGAGATTTCACCCAGGCGATCGCTCATGCACGTCACTGGCTCTCCCTGGACCCAATGCATGAGCCCGCTCACCGCCTGCTGATGGCGCTGTACGCAAAATCCGGACAGCATGCAGCAGCCCTGCGCCAATACAAAGAATGTGAGCGCATCCTCGATCAAGAATTAGGTGTCCCTCCGCAGCCCGAGACAATCAACCTCTACCAGAACATCCGCCTGCATCGAGAGATAGAGGCAACCCCACCCGCGAAAAAACGTCCGGAAGTGAAATACGTCGCCAGTGGTGACGTGTACATCGCCTATGTTGAACTTGGTGAAGGCTCGGTTGATATCATCTTCGTCAGCGGTTATATCACCCACATGGAGCAAGTTTGGGAGCTACCAGAGGTGCTTTCCTTCTTTGAGGAGCTGGCGAAGTTCTCCCGGGTGATCACTTTTGACAGGCGGGGTGTAGGTCTTTCTGAGCGAGTGGGCTACCCTCCGACTTTGGAAGACACCTTGGATGACATGCTGGCGGTGATGGGTGCAACGGGATCAAAACACCCGGTATTGTTCGGCTACCTGGAAGGGGGGCCAAACTGCATGCTGTTCACCGCCACGTACCCAGAGCGTGTGTCTGGATTGATCCTATACGGAACCCGCGCCAAGTGGACCCATTCAGAAGATTACCCCTGGACGCTCACCCGGGAGCAGTACGGTCGCTGGTTGCAGTATATTTGTGAGAACTGGGGCGAACCGGTCAACTTGAGGGCTTATGCTCCCAGTCGAGCTCATGAACCCTCATTTCAGGATTGGTGGGCTAAATTGATGCGCCTTGCGTCCAGCCCGGGAGGCATTAAAGCGGTCTTGGAGGTAATGCGCGATATCGATGTGCGCGACATTCTACCTGCCATCCGTGCGCCTACGTTGATCTTACAACGCAGGGATGACAGGGCGATCCGCGTCGGAGCAGCGCGACACTTGGCGGGGCAGATTCCAGGAGCCAAGTACATTGAGCTGGAGGGGGAAGACCATTGGTTCTTCATTGGAGACAGCCAATCCATCCTGAGAGAGATGCGAGCCTTTGTTAAGAATCTCGGCAGCCCGGCAGTTCCTGAGTTCATGTTGGCTACGATCTTGCTGATCGAGTTAATGGATAAGAACAATGGTGGAGGAAAAGACTATAGCCCTATGCATTTAGACACCACCTATGCCTTTTTGCGCCAGGAAGTTGCCCGTTACCGAGGCAGTGAGGTCAGCTGGCGGGAGGGATGCTATTTGGCCACTTTTGATGGGCCAACCAGAGCAATCCATTGCGCCAAAGCCATAATTGAGACTGCGAACCAGCAAAACTTGAAATTACGCGCTGCTCTACACACGGGTGAATGCGAATTCATCGCTGGGGATTTGGTTGGGAGCGCAGTCCAGATCGTCGCAGGTGTGCTGCAATCAGCTGCGCCAAATGAAGTGTTGGTTTCAAACACGGTCAAGGATCTGGTGGTGGGTTCAGGATTCCAATTCACAGAACGCGAGCAACGCGTCATTGAGGGGGTTTCCGGGCTTTGGGGGATCTACTCCATCAATTGATAGTGGATAATGTGATCGCTGTCCTAGATATTGTCGAAGACACAATTGGTAAAATAGTTGCTCAAGATAATTTGAGCGCCTAAGATTGCGCTCCCCGAGGATCATAGTTGAATACTAATTGGTAATATTTACGACTTATTTCGCGCTCGCCACTCTTTATCTGCATTGGCGATATCAAGTATTGCACCCTCGGGGTAGAAATTGGTTTCACCTGGTTCATTATCAGCATACCAGACCTGGGCCAGGAATGGATTTGCTTTAGCCTGCTGATCAAAATTCCACGGTGGGGGCATGCAATCCGGGCACCAATGACCGGCTTTGAGGATCGTGTAGGTTTTGGCTTCGAATTCGTGCTTGAAAGCACAGCGCCATTTCAGAGGGGTATGCATGTCGCCGTTCCAATCCCTTGAAAGGCATTCGCCACCCCTGAACCCAGCGGCCCCTTGCAAGTCGGATAGATCGAGCTGTGTTTTGGTTTCATCGTAACCGTGATTGAGTCTTTGCCACTCAGGCTCTGCATCCAGGTCGGGCATGTTCATCCCCCAATCCGAGATGGATTCATACTGGTCATAATCCTTGAAGAATGCAGATATGCGTTGATCATTACGATCCTTATACCAATAGGCCGGCCCATTCTTATGGTTTTCAGCCATGTCCTTCATGATCTCATAGGTCGATCGCTCTGCCCGGGCGCGGAAGGAGGGCAGTATGCGCGCCAGGAAGGCAATTAATTTCATATCGAAGGGTAAATCTTTGCTTATTGTTTCCCAGTAATCGTCCATCGAATCTCGCCAATAGTGCAGATACTCGTTGAGCACATGGCTGTCTTCATAGTACTGCATGTGGAAATTGCGCAGTGCAAACCAGTTGCGCTCTGTGCAGGACGCAACTCCTGATAATCCTCCGAGTTGAAAATTCTTGTCCAGGTAATCGTAAGCCAGAGTCCTCATCCTGGGGCCACCACCCATGTTGTAGACTCTCCGCCAAAAATCGGAATCGCCTGGAATATCGAGACAATTCACCAATCCAAAGCCAGCATCCCGGTCGGTCAGATTCTCCATATACGCGTCGATCGGCATGTGGAAAGATATCGGATCTTGCAGGTTGGCTAATTCCTGGTAATTGGTCGGCATGATGAAGGTCATGCGCAGGGAGGCCCAGTGTTTGATCTCCGATTCCAACACCGCCCGTTCACCGGTGATCTTGGTCACGGCGTAAAAGTCAAATACGGATGGTTTTAGGGGATCGCCGACTCGCCCCATGTGTATACCTTTGGGGCGATTGCCGGTTTTCGCCACGGTCCCGGTATGAATATATCTGATCCGCTCCGCTCCGTCAGGTTGCGATTCAATAGCTTTGATGATGTTCTTGATGGCATCCACATTGACCGCTTGCGCAACCTGAGGGCGGTAATCGGCCTGTGGTGATATATACGCCATCGCGTTCAACACCCAATCAACTCCCGCGATCGTTTCTTGTACATCCGCGTATTGGGTCGCATCTCCCCAAACGATCTTGAATCCGTCGCCTTCAGCGACTCCCTTGCCGGAGATCGTAGGAACCCCAGCCTCCAGTTCATATCTTTTAAAAAGCCCTAAATCCTTCTCAGATGGTAGCACCAGGAGGACGATGTCATAATCCTCCTTTCGCTTCCAAAGTTCTTTGAAAGCCTGGTATCCCATCGTCCCAGACGAGCCGAACAGGGCGACTTTGGGTTTGTTCACATGTTCTCCTGAAAATTTATTCTGGTATCTTAATCGGGTTCAGATTTTCTATGTTTGATAGTAGTGGTTCGCAGTTGGCACTGGCTATCATCTCTGATGAGTTGTTGCCGTTAATCCTCAGCTCACATCAAGATAGAGCCAGAAAGCGTTCGATATTGTGTGCCGCCGAACGAGCGACTGGCGAAATCTGCGGCAGGACCAGGTCAAAACCGTGGTCAGTGTGAGGGTATTCAACCAGGACTGCTGGCACACCCGCAGCCTGTAATTCTTTGTGCAGGCGGCGCACACCGGGGGTCAGGCCAAAAACATCATCGCTGCCGTGTAACAGCAAGGTTGGCGGGCAGTGCGGACCAACCTGGTAGATCGGTGAAAGCGCTCGATACGTATCGGGAATCTCATCTGGAGATCCCCCCATCATTTCTGTCAGCATGTCTGACATATCTCCATCATCTCCTTCGGGGTGGTACATGAACAGAAAATTCATCATATCGTTGACTGCTTGATCAATGGGTTTCTTCTTCTTGTTGACTGTATCCCAAATTGCCGATTGAAGGTTGAGCAGATCGACCGGCGGGTAAAATGCGATCACACCCCGGACTGAAGTCTCACCAGGATCTCCTTCTGGCAGAAATATTTTCTGATCTGCGGTGTACGCCGCTAACAGCGCCAGGTGAGCCCCGGCAGAGCCGCCCATCAGGAAGATGCGCTCCGGGTTTACGCCGAGAGCCTCATGGTTGTCTTTCATCCAGATGATCGCCTGGTTGGCTTCCGTCACCATCGACTGGATGTCAGCCTGAGGCCAGAGAGTGTAGGCCACATCCAGCACCACGTGTCCCTGCCCGGCGAGATGGTGAAAGAAATGCTGGGTGCCGAGGCCTTTATCACCCACGCGCCAGCCACCGCCGTGTAGGTTGATCACGCCGAGTCCGCTGCGAGAACTGCCAGGGGTTGGCTGCCATAAATCAGCCAGCAGAGCTTTTTCAATGTTGGGATGCTCGCAAATCACACTTCGCTGGAACTCGACTCGGTTTTTTGTACTGGAATCGATTGACCGGGGTAGGATTGGGGAAGATGAACGTAATCGGTTAGGCACACGCTCTCGCCATTTAGGGCTGAAAACAGCTTCAAATTGCTCCTCTGAATTAGGGATATCATTCAGGAGTTTTGCCGCCATTCCAGCACCCAGGATTCCAATCCCCGCCAACTTCCAATCACCCCGGATCAGCCCTGATAGCGCGCCTAAACCGCTGATCAGTCCAAGGATGGGCGATAAAGCGGCCCCCAACAGCTTGGGCACCCAGAAAAAGACTTTGGTAGAAGTGTCAGTTGGCTTCAGCAGAGTGGCGATGCTTAGCAGAGCAGTGAGATAGGTGAGGATCTTGAGTCTCTTTTTCATGTTTTACCCTCATTCATGGATTAGGTTGCTGGATTGATGTATTTTTCACAATTATGCCATGAGAAAGATTTTATTACAGGTCAAGTCAAAGGCGAATACGTTTGAGCGAACTCTAATCCTTCTAATCTTGCAGGAGCTAGTCTCTTGTGTGGTTAAATAAAAAACTGGCAGACAAGGAATATCTGCCAGTTTGAAATCCACACTACTTTATTCGATGGGATAGCCTGCCGATCTCCACTCAGTAAGTCCTCCCGCCATGCTGGTCGTTTGTTCAAAACCATTGTTCAGCAGGATATCGCGGCCAGCTTGGCTGCGATTGCCTGAGCGGCAAACCACTACAATCGGTTCGTCTTGTGGCAGTTCACTCAGGCGGCTTTCCAGTTGATCTAATGGGATCAAAGTTGTATTTGGGGCGTGAAAGTCATCCCATTCCTCTGGGGTACGTACGTCCAGGAAGAAAATACCATCCTGGTAAAGCTGGTATGCCTCGTCGACAGAGACCTCCGCTGGCAAAGTGACCGAAGATGGTGCCACTTGTGCTGGAGCAGGACTACAGGCAACTGCCCCGAGGCTTAACAATGCTAGCAATGCCAGGCCCAGACCTATCCACGGCCAGTTTACACTTCTCTGATTATTCAGCACCAAGACCCTTGTGGTGTCTTTAGATGATTTTCTCATGTTTCCTCCAGATTTCAAATTATCAAATGTTGCCTACTATTAGATGTCTTTATTTATAAAAAGGTTACACAATTCTGCCAGTATAAGAGTTTTTCCTGACGTTACTGCTGGGATGAAAAGTGTCCCACAGTTTCGTGATTCTCCTTAGTAGGTTAGGCTTTCTCGGACGCTGACTTTGGCTGCATTGCGGGCAGGTATTGAGCTGGCAATAATCGCTATAATGGTGATCAGCATCAGCCAGAGAAGCGCACCACCCGCTGAGAATTGGTAGCTCAGTTGCTGGTTGAGGGCAAAAGATAAGCCGCGTGTCGCCAGCAGATAGGCAGCAGGAATGCTCAAAGGCAGCGCGATCAGCCAGCTGATCCAGCCCAAGAGCACACCTTCCCCGATAGAAAGCCGGATCACCCGCCACGATGACGCCCCAATCGACCGCATAACACCGATCTCCCTTCGTCTTTCCAGGACGTTCAGGGTCAGCACACCGCTTAAACCCACCCCGCCGACGACGGCGATGATCACACCCATGACCGCTAGCAGCTGGAAGATTATGCTGAAACTATCTTGGGATTGCTTAACGATCTGGGCGATGGTGTTTTCGCCAAAGGCGCTTGAAGGAGCTACTTCTGTGTTTCGGCTTTCGTAAGCCTCGCTTAAGTCGAGGGCGACGGCTTCCATTGTACTGGCCTCTTGTGTGATTGTTTTCACCCATAGCGTATTGGCTTTACCAATTTCACCAACTTCGCGTTGCAATGTGGATAGGGGCGTGAAAATAGCCGAACCAGCCAGAGGATCGTAATTGATCCCTACCACCAGCCAGTCTTCTTCGCGGCCGTTGGCATCGGTGATGGTAAGCGATTCTCCAATACCCCAACCTTTCTCACCCGCCAGACTCTGGGTGATCACGGCTGCACGGCGATCTTGCTCATTGAACCATCTCCCTTCCTGTACATCAGGTGAGTACATATCACCATCCGCAGGGAGACCAAAAACGCGGATGCGCGCATCGGTAACCAGCTCCTCTTCCTGGGAAACCGGTCGTGCTGTAGCTGGAAGGACCAACCAGGTCTCAGCATCTGTCACCTGTGAATTGCTTTGAGCAATACTTTCCAGGCGTTTAGTCCTCTCCAGGCGATCGAATTGTAGCGTCACCTGGTAATTGTGGATGCTGGTCAGCTTGCCACCAAATGTATATCTTGTAGAATCATTCACTCCCAGCACCATCAAAAAGACCACACCCGCCAACACCAGGGTGAGCTCGATGAAGAAGACCCGCTTTCGATTACGGAATGCATTACTGAAGATCAAGATAATGGAATAGGGGATCGTACGCAGACGGGTGATAATTTGTTCGATCAAACCTGTGCTGCCGGTCAGCCCATAGGTGTTGATCGCCTCCCGGACGGTGATGCGCGTCGCCGTGCGTAGCGGGAACAGTGCGGCCAGGATCGGCGCAGCCATTGCCACCATGACTTGTACCAGGACTGCCTGAAAATCCAAGGAGAAGCCCGGATCTTCCATATTCAGCAAATTAATAAACAGACTTTGCAGGCCGCGCGCCCCTAAACCTCCCAAAGGGATGGACAGTAACGCTGCGAACACACCAAATGCGAGCACCAGCAAGAAATAGCCAAAGAAAACCTGTCGGGGGCTTGCGCCGATGGCTTTCATCACCCCGATCTGGCTCACCTGTTGGGTGATGATCGCATTAACGCTGTTGTATACCAGGAACACGCCCATGGCGATGATGATCACGCCGATCAAACCCAGGATCAAGAAAAGGGCGTTCAATATCTCCGCTGCAGGTGGGATATCGGGGGGTACTATGCGGCTCTGGAAAGGGAAGAGTACGCCGACAGAATCCACACCAATCCTTTCGAAATAATCCTGTATAGCCAGATCTGTTGCTTCTGCGCGTGCTTGTTCAAAAACGATATCCCGCGTCTGCACGAGATTATAAGTATCTCGTCCGGTCAGATTTGCAAAAGTGCGTTGGTCGGCATAGAAAATCGGCTCTCCCAAGAAGACAACCGGAAAAGGCCCGACTGGTTTAAGCGTGCCGGTGATCTGGAGTTCACGGGTACGATCAGCTGCACGCACCTCGATGTTTGCACCTTCACCGACGCCATACAATGTGTCCGCCGTTTTCACCACACCAATTTTGTTGCGTCCTGGCCATTCCCCACTGACCAGATTAACCAGCTCCATCTTTTGATCTTGCCAGTCCTGGCGTGATTCAACCCTGGCGGTCTGCCATTCTGTATCACCAGCCAATCGCCACTCAATTGAAGAGGACTGCAAACCTTCGACTTGATAGACACCCTCAATACGCTCGATTTGCTTTAACTGCTGATCGGTTAATGGAGGTGTTACAGATAATTTAATGTTGGGTGGTTCAGCTTGACGCCATTGGTCAGCGATGGTCCCGGCGATCAAATTGCGACCACCGATAACCAGGCCAATACCCATTGCTCCAAGCGCGATAACCATCACCACCTGGATGGTGCGTGCTTTGTTGCTCCACAAGTCGTGCCAGACTTTTGCAAACAAACTGCTCATTATCCTCGCTCCACTGATAGTGCTTCTACTGGGTTACTGGTGAAGATCTCAGGTGCGCGGAAAGAGTCGCATGAGATCACGCCGTTCTTGATTTCGATGATGCGGGGTATGCGCTGTGCCAGATTGGCGTCGTGGGTGACCATGAGCATCGACTTGCCTTGCTCGACAAGCTTTTCGAAGAGTTCGAAGATCGTCTCGGCTGTCTGCGAATCCAGATTGCCGGTAGGTTCATCCGCGATGAGCAGGGGCGGATCATTGGCCAATGCGCGGGCGATAGCTGCGCGCTGCTGCTGACCACCGGAAACCATACCTGGAAGCTTGTGCGCCTGGTCGCTGAGCTCAACCATCTCCAGCAGCTGCATGGCTCGCTCGCGTCGTTCTTTTCGGCCGTATTTTCCGGCAAATTCCATCGGCATGATCACATTCTGCTGCAGGCTTAAAGAGGGCAGCAGCTGGAAGAATTGAAATATGATGCCAACGTTTTCTCCCCGCCAGGTTGCTAATTGGTTTTCGCTCATCGTGTGCACTGGGCTGCCATTGACGATTACTTCGCCCTGAGTGGGGCGGTCAATGCCGGTGATCATGTTGAGCAGGGTTGATTTACCGTTACCTGATGGACCGGTAATGGCCACGAATTCACCTGGCATCACCGCTAGATCAAGCCCTTTGAGTACGGGTACCAGGTTTCCGCCAACATCATATGATTTTTGGATATCCATGAGATGGATAATTTCTTCTATATTTTCGCTTCCCTGCATAAGTTATTCTCCTTAAACCTTCAATTGTGAATATATTGTAACATATTTGCAAAGGTTTTGTCAAGTACAAGTTTTTGCTCATTCTGGTTGAATTTGAAGAGATTTTTCGCTTGACTCACAGACCTGGATCTATATAAAATAGTGTATAAGAAGGGCGCACGGCCGAATTAATTAGATTCTGCTATTAGCTGGTGAAGTTCGTGGATTCTGCCCTCCGTATGGCTGAAATAAATTTCAATCACTTGCAACCTTTCACAGTTTTTGCCCTCGTCCGAATTTTGTATACAAATTCAATGGTTTACCACTACTGAGCATTAGAGTTTAGGATTCTCATGCGGGTTAATATTGGGACCAGTTTTTCTTATTTACTCCAACCAGCTCGATTTCTGCGTGGTTACCAGCTCAAAAATCTACGTCCTGATTTCATTGCTGGCTTGACGGTAGCAGTAGTCCTTTTACCGCAAGCGATTGCTTACGCGCTTATTGCCGATCTGCCTCCGCAGGTGGGTTTGTATACTGCCATTGTCGGGGCGATCGTGGCTGCGCTATGGGGTTCGTCCAATCATCTGCAAACCGGACCGACCAATGCCATCTCTCTGCTAGTCCTGTCGTCATTATTGGCGACTGCCACTATCGGCACAATGGAATCCCTGATTCTTGTCGGGTTTATGGCTATCATGGTTGGCCTTTTCCAATTGGTCATGGGACTGGTGCGTTTAGGTGTCTTGGTAAACTTCGTCTCCCATTCAGTGATCGTTGGCTTTTCTGCGGGCGCTGGTATCCTGATCGCGATCAAGCAGATACCCCATTTGTTTGGGTTGAGCTATCCCAGCCATGGAATGCTCGAGACAGTGCGCGGCTTTATCGAAAATCTTCCCGAAGCACATTTACCTTCTGCAATCCTGGGTTTTTCTACGATCCTGCTGATCGTAGTTCTGCGGCGGATCAAGCCCAGTCTACCCGGACCCTTGATCGGCATGGTGGCAGCCTCAGCTGTTGTGTGGATTCTGGGACTTGATCAGGAGGGGGTCATCGTAATCGGTGAAATTCCACGCAGCCTTCCGCCGCTCACGCGATTTCAATTGCTGGATCCTGTATTAATCGGCCAGTTAGCCACCGGTGCTCTGGCTGTCGCTGCCATTGGTCTTGTGGAAGCGATTTCCATCGCTCGAACGGTTGCCAGCCAATCTGGCCAACGCCTGGATAGCAACCAGGAGTTCGTCGGGCAGGGCCTGGCAAATATCGCCGCGGGATTTTTCTCAGGTTATCCTGGTTCGGGTTCGTTCACTCGAACGGCTGTCAACTATGACTCTGGAGCTCGAACACCGATGGCCAGTCTTTCATCTGGGGTCATTGTGCTGATAGCCATGCTTGCTTTTGCCCCGCTGCTGGCCTACGTGCCGCGTACTGCACTCGCGGGCGTGCTCATACTCACGGCGATTAGTATGGTCAATCGCGAAGAGATAAGCCGCATCTGGCATGGTGCACGCGACGATGCTATCATTATGGTGGTCACTTTTCTAGGAACGCTACTTCTGCCCCTGGAATTTGCTGTACTGGTGGGTATATTACTTTCCTTTGCGGTCTTTATCTTGCGAACTAGTGTTCCTCAGGTTGTTCCCGTCCTGCCTGATAAGAAATTTAAGCATTTCAGTCATCAGCCCGATAATCCCCCTTGCCCTCAATTGGAGATCAAGGACATTTTGGGTGATCTCTATTTTGGTGCAGTGAGCCATATCGAGAAGGCAGTTAGCCAGCATCTGGAAAAGAATCCAGCCCAACGCTATTTGTTGTTGCGAATGCACAGCGTGAATCATTGCGATTACAGCGGTATTCACGCCTTGAAAACGGTTGTGGAAATCTATCGCGAATATGGTGGGGATGTGTTCATGGTGCGGGTGCACGAGCCAGTCTATGATCTGATGAAATCGACTGGCTTCAGTGATTTTTTAGGTGCGGATCATTTTCTCTCCGAAGATAATGCGATCTCTCACATCTTCCAAAAGATCCTCGATCCGGCTGTGTGCATTTATGAGTGTGAGGTGCGCGCCTTCCTCGAATGCCAGAACCTGCCGAAGAGGATCATCCCCAAAGATCAAATGCCTCACATTCCTGATATAACCAATGGGGAGGTAGATGAGATAACAGTAGAAGAGTTGTGGAAAGCATTGCACGATAGTGAACCGCATCTCGTCCTAGATGTTAGGGAGCCGCGGGAGTTCCACAGGGGTCACATTCCCCAGGCGGAGTTGTATCCGTTGCCTATGTTGCTATCCGAAAAGCCAGAACTTTCAAATGACCGACAGGTGGTTTTGGTTTGCCGCAGTGGCAGGCGGAGCAGGCTTGCTGCGAATTGGCTAATCAGTCAAGATTTCAAGAAAGTAAAAATGCTCAAGGGGGGGATGCTGGCCTGGGAATCGGCGGGATTATTAGAAGCGATCGAAGATATTCCTTCGCTACAAGGATAAAGCATGAATCATCAACTTCCATCTAATTTAGGTCTGGACATGGTTCGAGTAACAGAAGCGGCTGCCCTGGCTGCTGGGCGCTGGATGGGTCTAAAGCAACCAGACCAGGCTGATCGCACGACCACGCAAGCAATGGTGGAGACTCTCAATAAAATCAATATCGACGGAGCGATTGTCGTTGGTGAAGAGGAAAAATTGGGCATTCACTCCTCACTGGATAGTGGTCTGAGGGTGGGAACTGGCGAAGGTCCAGCTCTGGATGTGGTGCTTGACCCCATCGATGGCACTGAATTGCTGGCGGTCGGACATTCAGATGCCATCTCTGTGATCGGTGTAGCGCCTCGTGGGACGATGTGTTCGTTATACCCGGCAGTCTACATGGATAAGATCGTTGTCGATCGTGAAGCGGCTGAATACCTAGTGCCCGAGTGTATAGATGCGCCGGTTGCCTGGACTCTGGCTCTCGTAGCCCGTGGAAAAAACAAGAGGGTTAGTGACCTGGTTGTGTTCGTGTTAAACAGGCCTCGCCATAAAGATCTGATCGATGAGATCTGCACAGCTGGAGCACGCGTTATCCTGCGATCCCAAGGAGATATTGCTGGAGCGATTATGGCCGCCTCTCCCCAGGTGCATGTAGACCTTCTAATGGGTGTGGGAGGGGTATCAGAAGGGGTGATCGCTGCCTGTGGCATTAAGTCTTTGGGGGGAGCAATAATCGGGCGCCTTGCCCCCCAAACCGATCACGAACGCGCGGTGATACAGGATGCCGGATTGGACATCAGCCAAATTTGGACCTCCAAGGAAATGATCACTGGAGAAGAGGTCTTCTTTGTAGCTACCGGCGTTACTGATGGTGCGCTGATGTCCGGTGTACGTTATCATGGTGGCAGAGCCCAGACTGAATCAATCGTTCTGCGCGGCAAGACCAAAACACGACGCGGGATCATCACTGAGCATTTGATCGAGTAGCTGCTGGATCTTTCTGTAGATCAACCAACTTCCCTTTGAGCACTTTGTAAACCTGTTCTGCGCCCACGATTTTCTCAGTCCCTAAATCCCATTCAGCGGGATATAACAAAAATGGTTGGGTTTGATATCCACCCAAACCCCCATGAAAACCAATTAATTCCTCAAAAGCAGCGCCTTCCTTTTTCTCTGGATCGTAAAAGCTGTTGACCAGGATATCAGGAGCAGCTGGAAACGAATCAGTCCTCTTTAAATGAGAAACTACATTGGGACCAAATTGAGCCAATGGACTTTCTCCCTCTACACAATCTTCTTGTAGGTAATACCTTCCGTTTTTCCCGATAGCAACAGGACCGCGATCTTCAGAACGAACCATGATGAATCCAATCCCTTCATGCTCAGCGAGACCCTCCAGCATACCGGGATAAACTTTTTCGATCACTTCAAGCGTGCCGCGTTCATCAAGCCGGGTGGAATACACTAAACCTAAATTCCCGGAGGCCAGTGCGATCAAATGAGCAAATTGTTCTTGCTGAGGTCGCTCGGTATCCTGTCTTTTGCTTTCAGGACCGAGAGTTACTTCTCCGTCAGTTGTTTGATCCTTGAGGGCTCGCTCTAAAGGCTTGCTGACAGCTGACCTATCGTAGGAGATAGCTTCTGAAAGGAAAACATTGAGGTGCTTCCAATCTTCGTGCACATCGAGTGCGCCCTGGACGCTGTACTTATCGGTAGCCAGTTTTTGGACAAATTGCTCTAAGCTCATGTCGTAACGCTGTTTGAACGTAGCGCCATTTGTCTGACCGTGGTCGGAGAGGATCACCAGGTAATAGGGGCGCGGGGCATGTTCTAAGGCATTCTCCAATCTTTTGAACTGCCGGTCGATTTTATACAGGATATCTAAGGCGCCCTCGGATTCAACCCCAGAATGGTGAGCAACTTCATCATAACCAACGAAGGTGGCGTAAACGGAGGGGACACCCGAAAAGATATCTCCCATCAAGGTGTAGATATTGAGGTCCAACATAATGACGGTCATAAAAGCACGCAGTATGGGATAGATGCCACCCCGGTGGGATTTATCCAGGATTGGGTAAACTTCGTTCCGGCGTGCTTTACGGAATTGCCGCATCTCCAGGATGATATCCCAGACGGTAAGGACGACCGTGCGGATGAAGTTGTAGGGGTGCAGGAAGTAGGCGTAAAATTCGGAGGTGTGAAACCTGGAGATATCCGTCACTGTGCTGGCTGTGTTCATCACAATCGGCGCGTCACCAGAGAAAAGATTGCCGCGGCTCGCGCCACCATCGGTTAATAAACCTTCCCCATTGGAAAGTTTCTTTTCCAGCTCAGCAACAAAATTGGGGCTGCTGGAAGCTACCAGCTCTTTCTTGGCGCGATCGAACCAGCGGAAAGCGGGGATATTTCTATTATTCCCCAGCAAAATTCCAGCCTGGCTGGCCGAGGTCTGTGAGGAGAGATCGGTCTCCCATTCGATCAATTTATGACTACCCGTTTCCAACCAGCCGGCCAGGAATGGCATATACCCTTCATCAATAGCCCGTTCCAGGACGGGTCTGGAAAGGCCATCGATCTCCAGGAACAACACTCCGGGTATATCCGTTTCTGTGAATGACTCTCTGCGCTTCATCCGGCGCTGGACGATATTGCGGTACCAGAAGCCATCATCATCGATGGTTAGCAGCGAGCTGGCGATCAGGTTAATGGCGGTCATTCCAAGGGCAGTCAGCATCGCAGTGCCCAGGTTTGCAACTGTGAAACCATCGATGAACTGCCCGGCCAGCCAGATAATGACGCCGTTAATCACCCAGGATAAGATACCCAATGTGAGAACGACAAACGGCAGCAAGACGTAGCTCAACAGCGGCCATAAGACTGCGTTTAACAAGCCGATAACCAACACGGCCAGCATGGCGGTACCAATTCGATCCACGCTGAGCCCATCCAAGAGAAATGAAAGGAGTATTAGGGCCAGGGTTTGAATGATCCAGATGATCAGGATGCGGATAAGTGGACGATTTATCCTTGAAGGTTTGCGTTTTGCCATGTATAAGTTCCTTGATTATTTGTTATTCTTTTTGCCGCCAGGTTGTCCAAAACGAATAAATGACGTATGCAAGGGCGAGAGTCGCGGCGATGATGAAGATCAGGATGAACACATCAAAGGGGAGAAAATCCAGGAATTGCAAATCCTTTATGGGAGCTAAACTCACAATGGCTGAGCCCAGCAGCATGCCCACGAGCAGTAAACCTACGATTACGCTGCGCACACTGCGGTTTAGACTCGTATCCAAGCGCTCGATGTTCCTATTCAGCTCTTCGGTATCTAATTGGATGGAGAAACTGCCGCTCTCGAGCTGTTGTGCCCATCTCCCCGCTGCACGCTGCCACTTGGGCCAATTAACCATTATGTTTTTTGCGGTGCGGGTACCCTGCTTCTTTATCCCCTCATATATCGCCTCACCCTGAATTTGATCCAGGATCACTCCCTGGACTTCTTCGACTGCTGCATTCAGAAAGGAGAGATCAGGTGCCAGGGTACGCACCAGTTCTTCGGTCTGCATCAAACTCTTCAACGCGATGGTCAATGATCTGTCCAGCTGCAGACCATATTTGTAGAGCAGATTGAGCGCCTCTTGGACAATTTCCGAAAGGTCAGGTGTTGATCCGGCCAAGACGATATGTCGCTGTACGAGGCGATCGACATCTCGATTCAGACTCTCTTCATCGAACTCCTTATTTTGCGCTGAGAGGCGTAATAGGATATTGGTCAAGTCACGCGATTCACCGAATTTTAGCGACCAGATGATATCGAACAGCGCCATGCGCTGCTCATCAGTCATTTGGCCCATCATACCCAAATCCAAAAAGATTATTCGGCCATTTTCAAGATTAACTAGCACATTGCCAGGATGGGGATCGCCGTGGAAGAAGCCGTCCAGCAGAACTTGCTTGTTCATTACCCGGATCAATCTCCGGGCCAGCTCTTGACGATCGATGCCAACGGCGTCCATCTCATCGACCCGGGTCATTTTCACACCCTGCATGTACTCCATGGTGATCACTTTTGAGGTGCTGTACTCACCGTAGATGGTGGGGATGTTGACGAATTCGAACTCACGCATTGATTCCTTCAAACGTCGGGCGTTGTAAGCCTCGATGGAGTAATCCAATTCCTCGGTCACATTATCGGCGAATTCTTCGACCATCCCGCTGAATCCGAGGTTGCGTGCCCATTGCGCGCGTTTCTCGAGTGTTGAAACGACATCCCGCATGACATTGAGATCGCCGCGCACGGTGACATCAATATCAGGGCGCTGGACCTTAACCACTACTTCTTCACCACTCAAGAGTGTGGTCCGGTATACCTGGGCCATAGAAGCCGCTGCAAAAGGCTGCTTGGCAAAGTTCGAGAAGATCTCACTCGGTGGGGCTCCCAGCTCGTTGCTGATGATTCTCTCCGCTTCTTCATATGGGAATGGGTCTACTTCGCTTTGCAGCTTGTTAAGTTCTGACTCCCATTCCTCCGGCAAGATCTCGGAACGGCTGGCGATCATTTGACCCAGTTTGACATATGTTGGTCCTAAATCCTGGAGCATCAGGCGCACCATCTTTGGTGGATCTTCTTCAGCGGCGATCTGCTTGTCGCGATAGATGATGGACTGCATGTAACGCCGGAATCCAGCCAATGGTGTGGCACCGATCAAGATATCGAGGCTGTAGCGCCTGATCGTGTCATAAACTTGCTTGAGGCGAATGTTATCTACAATCCTGTTACGCCTGCTTTTTGGCAGCATACCCAGCCAGCGCCAGTAGAATTTGCTTTTTCCCATGTCTTCAACTACTGGGCTGTCCAATCCGAAAATCGCTTCTAAGAGGGTGACGGTGACCGCCATGATCGCACCAGCAACGATCATCCACAAGATGCCTGGATTGTTGATCACCATCAGCTCAGGAGCCAGGTAAGAGAGCAGATAAAACAACAAACCGTTGATCAGGAATGTAAACAATCCCATTGTCCAGATGAGCAACGACCCCGTAACCAGCAGGACCAGTGGACGGATAAAGGCATTTATCAAGCCGAATATCCCACCAAGGATCAGGTAGACCAGGATAGTGATGAGGCGGTTGTCGACATCTGGCGCCAGCTGGATCCCGGGCAGGATGGCAACCGTGAGAGCGACTGCCAGGGCATTTACTGCCAGGCGGACGAGAAAATATGCCATAAAAGATTTAACCTGAAAGCTTCCGCTGCTTTAATCTATCTTGATAAGAGTAGTATTCGCTGAGGTTGCTCATCACTTAGAGACGGTTCCATATTCTGCTTCCTCAACTGGGACTGCCTCTGCCCACTTGGTCTCAAACAGGGCTTTATATTCCGCGATAGCACCTGGATCGCTGGTGGTGATCATGTTTTCACCCAGCCCGCCTCCCTTCCCCCAGGCGCTGTATTGGAAGTTCTGGCTGCCGATGATTAAAAGCGCATCATCGATCAGGCCGGATTTGGAGTGGGTTCTGCCATTGAAAAAGCGCAGTTCTACCAGGTCTTCTAGGCCGCGTTTTTCCAGCTGCGGATAAATCACCATCGCCGTGACGCGATTCTCCAGGCCATAGGTGTTGGCGTTCTCCATGATCACGCGCACATGGGTATTGTTCTTCTCCACCGCATCTAGGATGGCATCGATATAGGGCATCGAATCATTAAGCGAACAGAATCCAGGCGCGACCAGGTGGATCATGCAGTACAAATCCAGGGAGAAGTTGGCCGTGATCAGATCGATTGATTCGGTCGAGGCAGCCAGACTGGCGGCGATGAAATCGTCCGCTTCACCGAATACCTTTGATCGGTACAGGGAGAAGGCGTTGCTGTCACCTTCTAGCGGCAGGTAGGCCCGCAGAACCTCCGGTACATGATCATTGGTGGCTTTCACCTCCTGACAGGTGTCCTGCCATTGACCATCGGGCAGGGTCAGGTCCTCGCAGTGGACCTGGTTGGCGCCATTCCACATGTCGTCGTAATGGGTGATGGCATCCTGGGCCACCGGACCCCTGACCGCCATACCCAAATCGAAAAGGTCATCACCTCCACCTGAGGGATGGTCCTTGGTGAAGTGGATGTAGTTGTAGTTGAAACCCAAACCCCCAGCCAGCTTACCGTCCACCACGAACATCTTGTTGTGGCTGTGCGGGTACACGCCGGGGTAATTGGCTACCTCAACTCGCCAACCGATCTCTGGATCGACCATTTTCTCTACCCCGGCCCATTTCAGGTCTTTGATCACCTCGATGATCTGGTCGCCCCAGGAGAAATTAGAAACGATTGGATAGTTGCCCAGCAGGATCCGCACCGTCATGCCGCGCGGGTAATCCTCCGGATTGGCTTTGACTTGTTGGTATAGTTTGCCGATCGATTCAGCCAGGATCCTCCCTGGACTCGGTTCGGCATTCGTTTCCACATACTGCATGACATTGAACAGCACTTCGTATTCTGCTTCTTCGATCAAGGCAGATACCTGGTCGAAGCCGCCGTTCTGGGTGATCTGCTGATCGCTGTATTCTGCTTCGGGATTGGGTGTGTAGATAATGCGGTCAAATTCATTGCGGCAATAGGGGATCTCCGTTCCAGGGGGACGGGTATCCCCGCCGAGAATAGCCTCTATCCCGGCCAATTCTACAGGGCTGAGATCGTCTTCGGAACACTCGTATTTCTCTTGAATGGATAAGTACACATTCCCGGATGCATCGGCAACATCCTCCCAGACGAGTATGAGGTTGCCTTCCGTGTCAAGCGATAAAGCAGGTAGGGCTTCTCCGCCGGTTCGCGCAGCGATGGCTGCCTCGCTCCACTCGCCGTTCCGGCGAATGCTCTCCACCAGCAGGCTGGCCGGGTTGGTGCTGCCAGTTGTGTCGCGCACTTCCTGGGTATACCAAACGATATGGGGGATGCCATCCAGATCGAGGGCGATGGTTGGTGCGCCCGTACAGGAGGGGAAATCGATCTGCTCGGCTGCTCCGCCCCCAAGCTGGTATTGAATACTACCATCTGGACTGCACCAGACCTGGTGCTCTCTGCCATCGGCGCCAACGATCAATGAAGTATCGGTGTCGCTTGCAGGCAGCTCAAATTCAATACTGCCAGCGGCGATGGGCAGCGGTTCTCTCCAGCGCACGCCAACTGTCACGGGTGAGATTTGGGATTGCAGGTTAGCAGGTCTGATGGTCAAGAAACTGGAGATGTTATCCACGAGATTAAAGACCGGTACGATGACAAGCAGGGCCAGAACCCCGACCACGACGATCTGCCAGCGCGGTGATTGGGCGGTTTCAACCATCTCACCTGCTTGAACGGTGCGTCTTGCGATTTGTCGATAAGCTAAACCCAGCGCACCGCCTCCGAAGAAATAGGGGGCTGCCAGAGCTATTAACAAGACCAAAGTAGTCAGGATGGGGTAAGTTTTTAATCCGTCCGTTGGGTTGATTAAACGCACTAGCAGACCCGCGATCACACCACCCAGCGCGAATCCCAAGGTAGATAGCAAGATCACCCGCCAGGTGTGGCGCAGGCGCACGGTGCTGAAGGCTTGCAAAAGACCGGTCAACAATCCAAATACCAGCCCAAACAAGCCGAACAGGATACCGTACTGCTCGATTCGCTCGCTGGTGAAGTTGTTGTACAAGGCGATGAAGCCTATCAACAACACGAATACCAGCAATAGGAGACTCGTGCTGGCAGCAAAGGCGACACCACTTCCTGCGGCCAGCTTACCCTTGCGCTCTGTGCCGATGCTGTTTGCCGCTACCCACCCACCGATCACGCCGGTGAACGCGCCCCCCAGAGCGAGTATGAACAGGGAGATCAGCGGGACAGCCAAAATTTGCAGAAATGTTTGCTCCTCATCCACCAGACTAAAAAGCCAGCTGGCAAGACCCAATGCACCAAACAGGTAGATGAAAAGAGAACCCACCATTGCGCCGGCCACGTAGCCAAGTCCATTGAGCAGGAAACTGCGTACGTTAGGGTTTAGGTTCTCCATCTTCTTTCTCCTTCTTGCGTAAATCTTGAATTACGAGGTAATGTCGGTTTTCTTATTACTTGTTCAGTTGGTTGACCTGGAGCCAATTATTCGTCCAGAGCGGGAAATGGTCGCTGGCATCTGATCCTCGCCAGACACCCGCCTCAAATTCCTCAACCCCGGAGGCAAATATATGGTCCAAGGTTAATTTTATGCCAAAATACTCAAATGTGTGCCCTGTGTTTTTCGATAACCTTTGCAGGCTGGCTTGACCAAGACGTTGTTCCAGATAAAAAATACTCCCTCTTGTCAAAGAGTTAAAATCTCCACCTATGAATACGAGCTCATCTCCTTTGTTAACCTTATCAGCTAGGAAAGCCACCTGCCTTTGGTTATTTGGCTGTAATATCCAGAAAGTTTCAAAATGGGCGCTGTAAGCAATGACTTCCTGATCGCCGATCGTGATAATAGCCTTAACGGCGTTTCGTGAATGTTTATTACTGGATGCGGGTTTAGGTAAAACTATTTTTTCATGTTCAATAATTTCCCATTTAGTTAAGACTGCGTTGCCAAAATTTCTGTTGTGGCGACGATGGATGGAGGCTGGGTAGTATACATAGTTGTAGCCTAAAGTTTGGGCGAGCAGTTCGACACCTGCTTCATCCATCTCTTGCAGCAGCAGGATATCTGCCTCCATTAACTCATCAACGCAGGTCAGCGCATTAATAGCAGAATCGAGGTTCTCAGCGAAGCTCAAGTTCCAGGAGACGACTTTAACCGTCTCCTTGGGAACCGGCGGCTTTTGAACATAATGTCCCTCATAGAACGGTTCACTTGGGTCATCGTAATTCTTGATTGGGCCACAGGAAACTAATACCATAGCTGCTATCAATATAACAATTGAAATCTTGAATATTGAGATCTATTGACTCCTATCTAAATTTGATGGTCATTAAGCAGCAAAGCCACCTCTAGTTGATCATTTGTCCGGATCAGGTCCACGGTAGGGATCGATCGCTTCATCCCAAATGCGCCCATATGAAATCCGCAGATCTAACCGTTTCTTTGGCAGGAGTCTGAGATGACCACTTTCTGCTTCAGCAATTTCACGATAAGCATCCACCGCGGAATAGGGATCGAAAATGGAGTTGAAATCCTCCAGTCCCATGTGCTCCCCCCACAATTGCAGTCGCAAATCGCGGGCGAATTCACTCTTTTCATCAATGATCGCCATGTGGATCTCTGAGCATAGAGCCATGCTGCGTAATGCAACGTTCGTGCTGCCCACCAGTGCCAGCTCATCATCGACCAGCATCACTTTGGCGTGGACGACAGGGTCTTTTTTTCCCACGCGCAATTTACTAAATACAAATCGCCCAGCTCCAGGGTGATCTTCGGTGATATGCTGTAAGTACTCAGCGCCGATGCCGCGATGCTGGAATTCATAGTGTTTATAAAATGCATCGTCGCGACCCGGCACCAGCAGAATGATGTCCACGCCGCGCTTAAGCGCCTCACCGAGCTGGAAATAAATGTCCGCATGACGGGCTTCGTCCTCGGAGTGTTCCATCACGGGATCAAACCGGAAGGGATAGAGATATTGGTCTTCAATGTAAACGTAGCGTTCGGCGCGTTTAATTGCATTGAGATAAGAAGCCCAGATTGTGAACTCGCTGACATCAGACCAGGAGTAGCTCTCACCTGGCTTGGATTGGATGCCGTAATTGCGCAGCAGCTGCACTGAGTGCGTGCCTTGTGGAGGGATTGGGGTATTAACGAAATCGGTTGGGATGGTGGATTCTATTGGTGGTACTGTGCGATTGCTGGTGGGCTCGTCGTTCCAACGTTCAGCAAAGGTGAGGATGATATCGTGAACGGCAGGGCCCTGGATGCGCATCGAGACATTATGGATCGGTCCGGCACCCTTAGGGCGGTTTGGATTTTCATCCAGGTGATCGGGTGTATCCCAGTTGGTTTTGAAGAAATCCGCTGATCCAAGCGTGGCCAGCCAGGTATTGTCCGGTCCTTTAGCCACGGTGAACTTCTGGTGCTGGCCAGCGAAGGGTGGAAAACGTTTGTCGCCGGCTCCTTCACTCCCAAACTCCATGAGTTTTTTGGCGAAACCAGCAGAGACCTTATCTGCACCTGCATGACCGCTGCCCAGGTAGTAAACATGCACACCGGCCTCCGCCGCATCAAGGATCTTAGTCATTGCATCCTTGGCCGGGTTACCTTCACCTAAAAGCTTCACTGGCTGGATGTTCATAGCAGAGATGTAAAGCGTCCATTGGCTGGGATCTGGGGAGTTGATCATCATCTCCAGCTGATCATGGAATTCCGCCATCAAGGCTGCGCCGTCGATCAAGGGTTCCAGGTGGTTGCCATCTGTATATGGACCTACCAGCGCCCCTGGATGGCGAGTCTGGGGAGGAAAGTCTCCTTCTTTGGTCACATCAATAAACCACTTGTTTTTAAGTTCTTCTAAGTTTGGCATGTTTTTTATCCTTTCGATTTTTCTTTTAGTGAATCGAACGTTGATTTTTTTTCATTAAGAATTGTCTAAAAGTCAATTGTTGTCATGCTGAACGAAGTCCTGTCCCCGGAAGAGACAGACCGGGGGGAAGCATCTCCGACACCGCTTATGAGACCCTTCGTTTCACCCAGGGTGACATGCTGTTGAGGCAGAACAAAAGATAGATCATCTTCAAGTGCCTTTTTTTCAAATTATTGAGTTTCCACTGCCTCACTTGTCTCCGCTTCCTGTGCCTGGCGAACTTGCTCAATGCCCTCCCTAACGCGTTCACGCAGATCGCTCACGCTCAACTTAAACTGCCGCATAGCCCAAATACCCAAAAGAATCCAGATCACAAGCAAGATCGCATAAATGACGATCGAATATGCCACCAACGCCTCGGTAGGGATGTTGGAGACGAGTGCCATGGGAACGACGAGTAAAACATTGAACACGCCAGGGAGATAGGGTCCGGTGGGGTTGATGAAAAATACCACCACCAGAACCGTTGCTAACATCACTTCCGGCGGAGGATCGATATCAAATGCCAGCAGTCCCAGAATGAAAAATCCGACAAAGAAAATCCAGGAGAATAAAGAGTAAAAGAAGATAATCGAGGCTTTCTTCGCTGAACTGACTTCCTGCAAACCTTCCGCTAAACCCCCTAACATACCTTCAACCTGTTCTTGGGTCAAGAAACGTAGCTTGGCTAGTCGAGGAGTAGCCCAGGTCGTGATCTTATTGATATTGCCGACCAGTAAAAGAATACCGACAAAGATCAGGATGATGAGGCCGATGAAGATCACTATCGTACCCGCATTGGACTCAATTGGCGCCAATAAAACAATCGCACCCAAGAGGGCGATGATCTTCATCACCCAATCGAAAATAATTGCGATAGTGAGACTGGAGGTCGCTTGAGGGATAGAAACATCCTCTCTTTCTCCCATGAAGAAAATGCGAATTGGTAACGTTGGAATAAAGGTCATGAGATTGGTGAGTGTAGATATATTCATGGTGTGAAATGTATAGGAGATAGGAGGTACATCTCCCAGAAGGTGGCGCCAGCGCAGTGTCTGGATATAGTAGCCGACCAGTAGTGCGCCGGCGGCCAGCCCCAGGTAAACCCAATCAGCATTGCGCAGCTGGTCGATCACTGCCCCTACATCAACCAGCAGCAGGAAGACGACCACGATCCCGCCGATCACCAAAACTGTGATCCAGGTTCGCCGTCGGGTGTCTTGTGCTTTCATGTTTCACTCTCCTTTGAGGACTTATCGCGAGGATAATGGCGGTCGAGGCATGTCTGCATCTCGCTTTCTAATGAAGGGAGACCGGAAAATCCCTTTGCGTTGGAAAATTCATTCATGCGCTTCAAAATTTACATGAATGTGCATGTATCGGTCGAACACCCTGTAGCGCCATGACAGCTTCAAAAGCAGTCCATAAGCTACAGCGACCCCAAAGACGACCAGGTAGTCTAAGAACTGGTTTAAGGGAGCAATCCCAAACAACTCGTCCCCGATTCCAGTCGGGGTGAGGATAAAAAATACTACCACCAGGATTAATTGCACGATGGCGAGCGATCTGTTGCCCCGGTAAACATCTCCACCCGCAAAGATCGGATGGGGTGGTTCGACGAACAGCACGGTTACAGAACCACACAGCACCAGGGCATAGGTGGTCACCAGCTGGGTATATTCAAGGCTGTTCGTGTTGTACAAATAGTAAAAATAAACACCAAACCCGGCGATGGCGCTGAGTAGTCCCGCCGGCATGATGAAGTGAAAGATCATATCTTGCAGCTTGCCTTTCGGGGTTGCGCCCGAAACGGCAAACAGCGAAGCACCAATGGCAGGCAGGTGAACGGTTATAAGCGTGACGATCGTGTTGTGTTTCCCATCCAAGGGGAAACCAAGATTGAGGATGCTGATGGTGGCGATCAGCAGCGCAAAATACAAGATCTGGGTCAGGTACAAGCGGAAGACATCCGTCAAGCTGTTTACGATGCGTTCACCCTCCCGGAATAATGATTTCAGTGTTGTTAAGGAATTCTTCAGCAAGACGATATCGGCGAAGCGGCGAATGCCCTGGTCCCCAGCCTCGGGCGTGATCAACAGGTGGGCTTCTTTGAGAGCAAACATGTCATGCAAGGTGGAGCCCATCACGCCCACGTATTCGCCATTCTCGCGCAGGGCTTTCACCAGCTCCCCTTTCTGTTCTGGGGATAAATTGGCAAAGACGGTATTATCCCCAACTGTGCGGGCAAATTGGGTACTGTCCATATTCCCCAGCTCATCGCCGTTCACTACCCGGGTTGAGACATCCTCCGCTCCGATCACCCCTGCCTGTCTGGCAAATGATAAGACCGTATCCGGTTCGTCGCCTGAGATTAGTTTGACCGATACACCCGAATCGGAGAAAAATTTGACCGTATCGTGCGCATCATGGCGGACCTCTTCTGAGATACGTAAAGTGCCCAGGGGGTTTAAATCAGCAGGCAGGAGTGGTTGCCCTTGCTCATCGGTTCTTAACGCTGCATCAGGCTGGTGGGCAAATACGATCTCGACCAGTTCACCCTCGGTCATGGTGGTGATAAATTTTCGAGAGGCTTTCTTCGGTCTGGCCAGCAAACTACCGAAGAAATTTCTCAACCCGGAAAAAGCTCCGCCTTTTGGCTGCTCCCGCCCGGGCTGAACTTCAGTTTCTATCTTGTCGCTCAAGTATGGTTCTAAAACATCTGCTAGGCCAAATACAAATACTCCTGGTCGCTGGTCGTCGGCGAATTTAATCCCGGTCCAACCATTCTCTTTAGAGAGAGGTACCTCTTCCAGAATAGAGAACTGCTCGCCAGGAAATACCCTGGCGATCTCCTCGAATACCTGGTGGCTGGAGGATACACTGCGCGCAAAATCCCCGATCACGCGTTTGGTATCCTCTGCAGAATAACTATTGTCTGGGTCGACCTGTTCAAAAGATGTAAAATCCACGTTCACGCGGGTTAAGGAGCCTGTTTTTCCAAGGCAAATCGCAGAGATCTGGGCCAGCGCCTCTATGGATGTGACTTGGGGGATCAGAGCGCCTCGCCCAGAGATCATGGCAGCTCCCATCGTATAGGAGATCAAGATCATGAAGAATAAGCCGTTCGGCGCCAGGCTGAAGACCATCCCGGCCAGGGCTGAGCGGTTTTCACCTGTTGTCCCTGCCAGGAAATAATCGATCATCAGCAACAGCCCAAAGTACATCACCACCACGATCAAAAGCCGCAGTACACGATCGACCAATTTCTGTAGAGGTGAGTAATCACCCACTTCGAGCTGCGCGGCCTCGATCGCCTGGTAAGCACGGCTTTCCTGGGCCATCGTCTCAGCCAGATAAGCAGCCTCTCCCTCCATGCAGATGCTGCCTGCGTAAACCTGGTCACCCTTATGCTTAACCATTGAAGCGGTTTCACTGGTGAGAAAGGATTCGTTCACCAGGAAATCCCGATCGGCAAGCACCTTCCCATCTGCGGCGATCAAATCACCCTCGCTGGCTACCAATACATCGCCAACCACCAGGTCACGCAATTCAATCACCTCGATCCTGCCGTCGCGGATAACCCGTACCGTTTCCGGTCTGGCAGCCGCGAGGCGGGATAATCTCCTGCGCGCCCAGGTCTCTTGTCCCACGTTGAGTGCGATGCCGAAGATCATCAACAGCGCGCTAACCAGAGCATCTAATGGCTTGTTGAACAGCAGCTGCAGCAAGATCAAAGAGAACAAACCGATATTGAAGACCGTGATCAAGTATTTACGGATCAGCTGCCGGATGGTCGGTATTTTCGGTTCATCCACCCGTTGACGTTCAACCTGTTTGGCGTGGATTTCCTCGCTTGTTAAGCCTTCAATATGGGACATCCCCTCCGGCATTTTTGTACTCAGCATTTGTATATCGCTCATATTAGTCATCCTATCTAAAACGAATGAAATTCGATATCTTAGCAATCTGAATGAATAGATTCATCTCACCTTTGCCTCGGAAACCATCCACGTAATTGCAAGTTTAGGAGTACACCGTAGTTTGTCATAGCCTATCCCGCTTTTTCTGCGGGGCTGAGGCGAAGTGAAATGGAACCGAAGCATCTCCGAGACCAATGCCAGGCAAGTCTACAGGGATTCTTCGCTCCCCTACAACTTCTTGCAGGACGTAGCTTTGCTCGCTCAGACTTGTCCTGAGCGAAGCCGAAGGAATGACAATTAAGGTTGTTATTCGTTAAATAAAGAAACAGCTTGCACTTTGGGTTTATTCTTCCTGGTCTTGATCAATTTCATTGGTTTGACTCGCAGTCTTGGTAGGCTTCATTTGCAGTTTCAGGTCAAAGGTGGTATAGGGCATCTCCACACCAGCCTGGGTGAGAGCCTCATACAAGGCGCTGTGAACTCTGTCAAACATGGCGCGCGTGTCGGTAAAAGAGTGGATCCACCAGCGAACGAGTATTTTGATCGCTGAATCGCCAAACTCGATAAACAGCGCTTCTACCGGTCTTCCCGGCAGCACCCCTTCAACATTGCGCACCGTCTCCAGGACGATAGTACGGGAACGTTCGAGGTCAGAGCCATAGGCGATACCGATCTCGGTCTGGACTCGATAGCGCGGATCTGGAAAGGAGTAATTGACCACCTGGCTGCGGCCGATGGTGGAGTTTGGCACGATCACCAGGCGATTATCGCGAGTGCGAATGCGCGTCGTGCGTGCGCCGATATCCACCACATCGCCCCAGGTGTCCAGCTCATGGATGCCGATGCGATCCTTGATGCGAAAGGGTTGGTCAAGCAAGATGATCACGCCGTTGATCATGTCCGAGATGGTGTCCTTAGCGGCTAAAGATACCGCCAATCCACCGATCCCCAGCAAGATCAATAGGGCAGTCAGGTTCACGCCAAATTCACTGGATACAATCGCCAGGCTGACGACCACCAGGATCAGATGAAAAGTACGCCGCAAAAATGGTGTACGGACATCCGGTCGATCAGATTCTTGGGCGGCTTGCCTTTCCTGGTACCACTCAAAACCGAGGTCGATCAGTTTCCACACGATCCAGGTGATAAGAACAACAGTGAGGGTGAAGTATATGCTCTCCAGCCATTGCTTCCACTCCGGGTCGAGGAAGGGTAAGCGTCTTGTGGCGAAGCTGACGATCCAGATAATGATCAGCCATCTTAGCTGTGCGCCGACAGAATCCAGGATCTGGTCGTCATACTGGTTCTGAGTTGCTTCAGTGATCTTGCGCAGGACGAAATAAATCACGCGGGCGATGATGAAGATACCCACCAGCGTGATCAGCAGCGAAATGCCCAGGTTGACCCAATCTTCTCCTGTCAATCCCAATAGCAGGATTTGGTTCAGGCCAGTTGTTATGGCCACTTCTGACACTGCTTCTTCCAACGGGCTTGGGGTGGCGGTGGGTTCGGGAGTTGGCGTGATAATTAATTGCCCAAGCAGGTCACCGGTTCCAGGCTCCTCCGGTTCAGGATTCAGTGGAACACCCTCTAAGGCCGATGTCGCTGTTCCGTTTGGAAGACTCGTTGACGGCGCCGTGCTGCACGCCACACCCAGTAAAACGATTGCCAGGAGCCATAATCCTGAGGAAAATAATCTATTGTGCATAAAGATCCCAAACCTTAATTTTCAGAATTCTGTCACTTCTTTCTCCTGGCGTTCCAGCGCCTCAGGAGGCAGTTTTTCCATCTGGCGTGCATAGACATCGATCGCCGGCGCTGAGCTGATGCCGTGCGCGAAGACGCTCAACAAAACCGTCGCCACGACAGTCATAATGATAAGGGACTCGCCTGCCAGGTGAGCCTTTTCGGCCAGGAAGATTAAACCCAGGACGATAGAAGACAGCCCGCGCGGCCCAAACCAGCCCAGGAATAGCACTGATGATATATGCAGCTTTGAGCGGATCATGGCTAACCCTACCGGGAGCATGCGCACCAGCGTCAGGCTGAGGATGGCGTATGCCCACATCGGCAAGCTGATGTCCAATAGATCCCCGGCTGCCAGCATACCGAAGAAGTAAAACACGAAATAGATCAGCAGATCTCCCCAGGCTTCGTTGAATTCGATCATGCGCTCTTTTGCGTTCTCAAACCCAAGCCGCACTACCACACCAGCGGTGAAGGCGGCGATGAAACCGTTGCCGGGCAGCACTTTTTCCGCCAGCCACCAGGATAATAAGGCAAGCGAAAGCAGGGCCAGCTGTTGGGCGCCTTTAGTGATCCAGCCACGCTGATCGGACCGTCTGACCAACCAACTGCCCAGATAGCCCACGGCAACACCCACCAGCAAGCCAAAACCGATCTGCTGGGCAGTGTAGATGATCCAGGAGGTATCCTGGCTGGGGGATTCGACCCGCGCCAGGGCGATAAACAGCATCAGCAAAGGTACGGATAGGCCATCGTTCAAGCCGGACTCAACATTGAGCGCCTGGCGAATACGGGCCGGCACGCGCTTGCTGTTCACCACCGCGGTCCCCAGGCTGGCATCTGTCGGCGCCAGGATCGTAGCCAGGATGGCAGCTTCCCACAAGGAGAACTCTGTGAAGATCAGTATTGCCGCCACCGTACCAGCCACGATGATCAGCGGCATGCCAATGCCTAATAAGCGGCCGGGAAGCTGCGATTCGCGTCTCACCTTACTGAGACTGATGCGGGTCGCGTCCGCGAACAGGACCACCGCCAAGGCGATCTCGCCGATCACCAGGATGGTCTTGTTCTCAACCTGAACCTTGGATAGCTCCGGCAAGCTGAAGGCCAGGATCAGACCCGCAGTGGTGAAAACGATCGGGGCGGTGATGATAGTCTTCAGTGCCCGTTCCGAGACCAGGCTGTAGAGGAAAATAAGTATTAGAAAAACTCCAAGTAGGATCATGGTTTACTCCACTCTGCTTAATAAGTTCCGCATGGTTCGAAAGTCACGCATTCGCATTCTTTTCCGAGGCTTCATTGGCGCGCCGCAGGCGTAAGGCAGTTGTGATCAGGGTGATCCCCCCGATAAACGCCCAAGTTCCGATAATCAGATAGAAGAAGACACTACGACCCATCGGTTCAACGATCAGAACGATCCCCAATACGATTTCAAAGATTCCCAGCAACGCGCTGGTCAGCGTAAATCTGCGATGCGATTCCCCAATCTGGAATCCTCCAAAAACGTGCAGGAGGCCGGTCAGCAAGATGACCACACCCAAGATGGATAGCAGGATATCCTGCCTGATCCATTCAACCGTCAGCCCGCGCGTTAATATCGCTATCCCCGTCAGCACGCCTATGGCGCCCGCCAGCACCGCTACGCCGCGAGCTCGCTCGCCGGAGGCGCCCCAGCGCAGGCTGATGATCCCGCTCACCAACCAGAACATGCCCATGAAGTTGGCCAGCATCGGGCGGGTCTTTTCAGGCTGAAAGAGCAGGATCGTACCCAGACTGACTGCCAGTATGCCCCGCACCAGGGTGATGATAAAAGCCGTCCTTCTACTCATGTTTCTCTTCCTTATTAGTAGACCGGGAATCCCAGCATCACGACCAGCCCAAGGGTGAACAGCACAAGGGCCAGGATCAGCATAACCAGATCAACCGTGCGAGACTTGAATTTGCCACTGAGACCGCCGAAAAAGAGTACTGTAGCGAAGATAACCGTCAGCAGGACGTAGTTGTCAGCGGTTCGGTTGGCCTGGGTGGCTGTTGCAAACATCTCATCAGCCTCTACGGATAAATCTGCAGATTCTTTATTCTGATCCAGGATATACTCTGACATGGCGAAGGGCGAAGGTGGTGCATTGGGATTGGTTTCCGGTTCCAACGTGAGCCAGGCCTCTGTCGCCTTTTTTAGTTCTGCAGGGAAGCGCTCATAGAGGAAATCCGCCTGGCGCTCGTTGTTCAAAGTCAATGCGGAACTCCACTCAACGAACAGATCGATATGCATCGATTGGGTCAGGACTGCCTGGTTGGCTTGTTTGATTGAGTCTTGATGATCGGCCAGGGCCTCGATAAAGGATATTGCCTGAACTCCGCTCCAACGGGCGGCCTGGTCCCCTTCTTCCCATAGTTGGCGATACTGGTCAAGATCACTAACCGGCGGCGGATAAGGATAGCGGTCGTAAAAGGTTTTTACTTCCTCATCAGCCCTCATGAAAAGTGACTCAGCAGCTTTCATATCATCCATATCTGTAAGTAGATCGGGTGAACCCTGGTCCGCCAAAGGCGGACAAACCCGACATATCTCAGCAGGATTGGAGTCCTGCCCTACTTTCAATAACTGTAGGTCGGGATTCAAATCCCGACACAAATGAAAACACCCTGAACCGGTTCATGCCTACCCTACCCGATTGCCACACGCACCGGAGGGCGCGGCTGGACATTGGAATGACCGCGCCCTCGGCGTTTGCGCCTGGGGCGCACCCAACCGTGACACTTCTCATAATTGAGGCCGCTGCCACAAGGGCAGGGTGTTTCTGGTTTCGCGTTAATATAAGCTGCAGATAGAACCTCCTTTCTTTCAATTAAGATCGCCATCACATCGGAAGCCGGCCGGCCGCTGCTGAGCAGCATAGCCATGATCTTCATCGCTTCATCGACGCGCTGGAAGAAAGCCTTGTAACCGGTACACAGATAATTCAGGCCCGCTTCCCCATCAGGGGTCTCGATGAAGCGGTTCTTGGGGCACTCGCCATTGCAGGCGAAGAGCACCGGACATTCCAAACAATATGTCGGCAGGGAGTCATATTTGTCCTGCCCGAATTTGGTTTGCTCATCCGAGCCCACCATCTGGAGCATGTGCTCTTCCTTGATATTGCCCAGCAGGTACTCCGGCTCGACGAAATGGTCGCAGGCGTACAGGTCGCCGTTGTGCTCCAATGCAAGGCCGTAACCGCAGGTCTTCTCGAAGACGCACATACCTGAAGTCGGCATGCGCATCCAGTTGCGCAGCGCGGCTTCATACGTTTGCACGTACACTTTACCAACGTCGTTCATCACCCACTCGTCGAAGACCTGGATCAAGAAGCGCCCAAACTGCTCCGGGCGCACTGAGCGGTGTGAAACCTGTTCGCCTTCCTGGACCAGGTTCAAACCATCCATGTTCATGCGCTCGATGACCGGGATGAACTGGACCCACTCCGCCCTGGCCTCATCGCGCAGGAAGCGGTAGACCTCCTTGGGCTGATCGGCGGTCAGGCGGTTGACGGT
>Ga0209742_10000220_pt1 | contig 32429 bp, 25 predicted proteins | sample DeeMarSeWOR38_10_FD_187462 | JGI IMG/M metagenome (GOLD analysis project Ga0209742, IMG submission 187462) | Marine sediment microbial communities from White Oak River estuary, North Carolina - WOR-3-8_10 (SPAdes) (version 2) | ecosystem: Environmental > Aquatic > Marine > Intertidal zone >...
AGATCGCGGCGGGGCCGAGTTTCAAACCGCAGGCAACCTGTGGGTTGTCGAGGATTTGAAACGAGGCACCAACAAAGATATGGGGCCAAAAGACATTTTTGAGGTTCTACATACATTTTGCTCCCAGATACCTGGCAATAACAAGCCGCTGGACCTCGGAGGTTCCTTCTCCAATTTCAAGGAGCTTCTGGTCTCGGTAAAACCGCTCGATATCATACTCTTTCATTAATCCGTACCCACCGTGAAGCTGGACGGCATGGTTGGCGGCTCGATACATCACTTCCGAGCAATAAAGCTTCGCCATGGCCGCCTCTTTAGCAAAGGGCAGGGCATTGTCATGCAGCCAGCAGGCCTTATATAGCAGAAGCCGGGCGCATTCGATTTCGGTGGCCATATCGGCCAGCTTGAAGGCATTGACCTGAAAGGTTGCAATCGCCCGGCCGAATTGTTCACGTTGCTGACTGTATTTCAGTGCCATATCCAGGCAGCCCTGCGCGCCTCCAAGGCCCATAGCGCCGATGGATAGCCGGCCGCCGTCCAGGGTCTTCATCATCTGGTGGAACCCCTGGCCCCTGGGGCCCAGCATGTTGTCTTTGGGAACACGGCAGTCTTCAAAATAGAGCTCACTGGTATTTGATGCGCGCCACATGAGCTTGCCGTGCATTTCTTTGGCTGTAAATCCGGGGGTGCCCGATTCGACGATAATGCAAGACAGTTCGGGTTTGCCGTCATCCCTGACACCGGTACGGGCTAATACGGTCGCCCCGGCGGTGATATCGGTGGCGGCATTTGTAATGAAGATTTTGCTTCCGTTAATCACCCATTCATCACCGTCCAGGACCGCATTGGTCTGGGTATTGCCTGAGTCTGAACCGGCATTGGGCTCGGTCAGTCCAAACCCCCAGAGCGCCTCTCCGCTGCACAGCTTCGGCAGATATTTCTTTTTTTGCTCCTCATTACCGAAATAATAAAGCGGGCCGATACCTAATGAGTTTTCGGCAGCAACGGTGGCGGCATGGGATCCATCTACCCGGGCGATCTCTTCAACCGCAATGATGTAAGAGAGGTAATCCATTTCCTGGCCGCCGTATTTATCGGAGACGAAAATCCCGAACAGGCCCAGTTCAGCCATCTTCTGCATGGTTTCGTAAGAAAACTCTTCCTTTTCGTCCAGCTCCCTGGCAACCGGCTTGATCTCCTTTTCAGCGAAACTGCGCACGGATTCACGTAAAATTTCATGGTCAGTCGATAGCCTGAAATCCATAAGCACTCCCTCTATTTTTCAAAATGTTTACAATCATTTAGGGTTATCGATCGTGTTTACGAATCGAATATTTTTTTAAAAGCAGGGTTATGGTATAGTCCCGGTGAAGATGGCCCATTTTATATGTCCACGGCCCCCTGTTGTCAATCGTTAATCAAGCAAAGGCGTCAGGTGTCAGTGTTCAGGTGTCAGGATGTCGAACCTGATGACATCGAGAACTATCAGGTTTCACGCTGTCATCGGTTTGCTGACACCTGAAACCTGACACCTGAAACCTGATTTTTTGGTTGGACATGCCCGAACTTCCGGAAGTACAGACCATTATCAGCGATCTTAAAGCCGCCGGCATTGAAGGCACCGTCATAACCGGTGCCAGGGTCTACTGGCCACGAACCATTGCAGAGCCTTCAGCAACCGCATTTTGCAAACGGATCAAAGGTCAAAAGATATCGGCGATCCGGCGTCGCGGCAAATTTATCGTTTTTGATTTCAAAAGCGGAGACCATCTGCTCATGCATCTCCGCATGTCAGGCCGTCTGCATTGGCTTGCTCATAAATTGCCCCGCAAAAAGCATGAACATGTCATTTTGAGCTTCAGAGGCGGAAAACAGCTGCGATTTCATGATACCCGCAAATTTGGCCGCATATACCTGACGTCCGATGCGAACAGCGTCCTGGGCCGTTTGGGGCCGGAGCCGCTGGCGGCCGGATTTAGCCGTCAAATTCTGGCGGAACGGTTAAATCCGCGCCGGCGCCTCTTGAAACCGCTCCTGCTGGACCAGACCTTCATTGCCGGTCTCGGCAATATATACGTCGATGAAGCTCTGTGGGAATCAAAGATTCATCCCTGCCGGATTGCCGCTTCGCTGACCGCGGCCGAGGTCCGATCGCTTCACCGGGCGATCCCCCGGGTGCTGAAGCGGGGCTTGAATAACCTGGGCACTTCCCTGGGAACCGGCAAAGCCAATTTTTATTCCATCGCCAAGCACCAGGGACGTAACCGCGATGAGTTGAACGTGTTTCGGCGCACCGACCGCCCCTGCCCGCGATGCCACACGAAAATCCAAAGAATCATTGTCGGCCAGCGCAGCACGCATATATGTCCGAAATGTCAGGTTCTATAGGTTCAAGGTTCAACGTTCAACGTTCAGAGGTTCGTGAATTCAAGAATCTGTTAGATTAGTTTTATTTGTTTCATTGGTTCAATTGGTTCGCCAACAAATAAAACTAATGAAACCAATTAGACTAATGAAACATTTTCATCAATTAAACCAATTCAGCAGAAGTAAAAACTGCCAGTTGACTGAAATCTGAAACCATAATTAATTAAACGTTAAAATTTGAGGGGAGACCATGCCAACCGGAGCCTGTGGTATTAATTGTGATGTTTGCAAATTGAACCTGCTGGGGACGTGCTCGAGCTGCGGATCGGGCAAAAGCCTGGAGGCCGAACAAAAGCTCGCGGCACAGCAGAAGTTATTCGGCAGTACCTGCGCCATTTTGGCATGCGCCCGGATGAATCAAATTGAATACTGCCTGCGGGATTGTGGCCAGTTTCCCTGCGATAACTTTTCCCAGGGCCCTTACCCGTTTAGCCGGGAATATCTTCAGATGCAACAGCGTCGCCGCCGGGAAAATCCGCCGGCATTTGCGCCCGATAAATCCCCGGTGGAAGTATCGCCGCATTATTGGGACACCCTGCAAACAAAAGATTTGGATACCCTCTGCAACCTGACCCTTTTTAGCCGGGTTGCCCCTCAGCAACTGGTATTTCATTTTTTAAACAAAGACGTGCGGCTGGACGTGGCTGCGCGCTGCCTGCAGTGTGACCAGGGCCAGGGATGGGAAAACACCCGGGACCCGCTGCTGGAACTGGTTACCGTGGTGTACCTGAATCGCGTAAACATGCTTTATCCCGTCGGAAAAGAACTGGTGGGTGTCAGAGATCTCAAAGAGGCTCATTTTTTCCAGGGGCCGCATGCCCTGCAGGTCGATCCCCTCATCAGGCGCTACGGCCGGGACATGGCCGGCTTCAAAAGTGCCGCCGAATTTCTGGAAGGCCGTTCCGTGGAGTTGGCGGATGCGGCCTATCAGCTATTTCCCTTTCCACGGATCCCGCTGTATTATTTGTTCTGGCAGGGCGATGATGAGTTTGAGCCTCGCATTTCGGTTCTGTTTGATCGGTCGATTGAAGAAGTGCTCTCGGCGGATGTCATCTGGGGGTTGGTCAGCAGAGTTTCCACCGCTCTGCTGCAGGGACCGGTCAGCAGATAGGGTTTCAGGTGTCGCTCTCAGAGGTGTCAGGCGACAATCAACTGGAAGGTGTTCGATTTGTTTCATTGGTTTGATTGGTTTAATTCGTTCGATTGGTTCGGTTTGGGACCAACAAAGCCAACCGATTCAACCAATGAAACAAATAAAACTAATCGAACAATTTGATGATTCCGGTGTAATTTTCAGGCGTAATTTGCAGCAATTCATCTTTGACGGTTCGGGAAACGTCTAAAGAGTCGATAAATTCGGCAATGGCTGCTGCGTCGATGTTTTTATGGGTCCGGGTTAAGGTTTTCAGGGCCTCATAAGGCTGAGGATAGCCTTCCCGGCGCAGGATGGTCTGAATCGCCTCTGCCACCACCGCCCAGTTGTTTTGCAGATCTGCACGGATCACGTCCGCATTGAGAATCAATTTGTTCAGGCCCCTTATCAGAGATTTCAATCCGATGAGGGTGTGGGCCAGCGGCACGCCGATGTTTCGCGTTACAGTGGAATCGGTCAGGTCCCGCTGGAGCCTTGAAATGGGAAGCTTGGCGGCCAGATGTTCGAATACGGCATTGGCCACCCCCAGATTGCCTTCAGAATTTTCAAAATCAATGGGGTTGACCTTGTGGGGCATGGTCGAAGAACCGATTTCTCCCTTTTTTATTTTTTGCTTGAAATAATCCATTGAAATGTAGGCCCATATATCGCGATTCAGGTCGATCAGGATCGTATTGATCCGTTTGAAATTGTCGCAAAATGCAGCCAGATTGTCATAATGCTCGATCTGAGTCGTGACTCTCGAGCGCGAAAGTCCCAGGGTCTGATTGACCAGACGATCGGCAAATGCCATCCAGTCAATGGCGGGATAGGCGACCTGGTGGGCATTGAAATTACCGGTGGCACCGCCGAACTTGGCGGAAAAAGGGATGGTCTCTAAAAGCTTCATCTGGACCCCGAGGCGGTCGACAAAGACGTAGATTTCCTTTCCCAGCGTCGTGGGTGAAGCCGGCTGGCCGTGGGTGCGCGCCAGCATGGGAACATCGGCCCACCTGGCGGCCTTGTCCCTAAGGTTTTTGTTAACGTCATCCAGCGCCGGCTTGAGCACCGCTGAACAAGCTTCTTTCAGTGACAGCGGCAATGCCGTGTTGTTGATGTCCTGAGATGTCAGGCCAAAATGAATAAATTCCTTGTAGGGTGCCAAACCCAGATCATCAAATTTATCCTTTAAGTAATATTCAACCGCTTTGACATCGTGGTTGGTCACCTTTTCGATTTCTTTGATTTTGCCGGCATCTTCCAGGGAAAAATCCTTATGGATTCGGCGCAGCGCACCAAGCGACTTTTTGCCGACTTTTTTCAGCGAGGGAAGCGGCAGGCGGCACAGTGCAATGAAATACTCAATTTCGATACGCACCCGATATTTGATCAGTGCCCCTTCTGAAAAATAATTTCCGAGCTGCGCAACCGCGCGCCGATAGCGACCATCAACCGGTGAAATGGCTTCCAAGTTTGAAAATTGCATGGGAGGCTTCGTCCATTTTTTAATGGGATTTGAAAGATCGGTGAGTACCGCTGAAGTATAGGCAAATGGGCTTGCCGTGTCAAGTTGCCAGACGGAGTGATCAAACTGTTTGAGTAGAATTGGAAATCATTGGGGGGAGTTCGTTTAGAAATGCAATATTTTTTCCAAAGTCAAGGAAGGCAATACTGATAGAAGAAAAAACCAAAAGACGGGCATTAGGCAATAAGGTCGATGTTTTGCCCCACGCCTACCGCAGCCAGCAATTCCGCTATTTGCTGCTGGCTTTCCACTATTTTTTTCATCACCGCCGTCTGCATCTCGCCGGTGGTCTGTAACTGTTGAACGATCATGGCCATCGAACTATCCAGTGCAACCTGTCCTGCATCCATTATTCAAACCCTTTCCTTAACTGCTTGACAATACCCCTCCATGAACCCACCCGATAGTTATCGGCCTTCTGCAAATAATCTTTAGAAGCCACTTCTGGGTCGCTTTTTGGTTTGAATTTTTATATAATCTGGATGAGGGAGACCCTGACATGCGCAAGGCAGTAATTATCATTATTATCATCATTATCGGCACAGGGGGATTTCTGGGATGGGACTGGTACGATAAAACCAAAGAGCAGAAGCTTGAACCCAGCATTACGCTTTATTATTGGACGGATGCCGAGGGAAACAAGCACATTTCAGACGCTCCTCCGCCGAAAGACGCCAGAAATGTTTACAGAGACAAAGGATTTAAATATATCAAACCGCCTCTGATCGTCAGCATCAAAAACAAGGTTGTTGAATTTTATAAAGAAACCCGGAAAAAATTATTTACGCCCAAACCAACCCAGAAAAAGTGAATCGAGCACGAAATTTTTTATCGAACTAGATATGCCCATGCACATTACACAGAATATGCTGATACATGCCGCCATCGACGGGAATGTTCGCGCCCCTGATCCAGCCGCTGCCCTCACTGCACAGAAAAGCAATTACCGGAGCGATATCCTGCGGCCGCCCGGGTCGATCCATGACCTTCGCGTCTTCTTCCGCCCGCTTGCCCAAAGTTGCAAGAAAGTCCGGCAGGATCGGTGTTTCGACCGGACCCGGACTGACACAATTCATGCGGATGCCCCGATCACGCCAGGTCCAACGATTCATCATGGTCCACACAATGAGGGCTTCTTTCGTGAAGAAATAGGAACGCCCGCCTTCGTTCCCAATGCCGTATTCATCACAAAACGCCTCGACCGCATTAAAATCCCTTAACGCAAGAAAGGCCTTGATTTGCTCCCCGGCCTTCGACCAGCCAAGACCGGCCAGAGAGGCGACGTTTACAATTGAGGCATTGTCGTTCAACTTGCCGATCATCAGCTCGGTGAAATGTCTGAGCCCGAGGAAATTGACTTTCAGCACCAGCACCCGATCTTTTGTCGGCGGCAGGCCGGCAATGTTGCACAGGGCGTCGATTCCGCCCGGAATCGATTCAACGGTCTCCTCGATCGAGGCCGGATCTGAAAGATCGGCCTTGATATACCGGTCAACACCGCCCTGGGGCTCGTTGATATCGACACCGATAACCGTGGCCCCCTGCGCTCTGAGCGTTCTGGCAGTCTCAGCACCGATACCGGAAGCGGCGCCGGTCACGATAATATTCTTGTTTCCCAAAGATATCACTCCTTCCTTTTCGTTCTTCAAAAGATAATGGATCCGTTTTCATGTAAGAAAAGGATACCCGTACTCCTGCTGTATAATCTTAACCTCTTAGCGCTGCCCCGACCCCCTACCCCTGATCGAATTCATTCATCATGATGACAGAACACACCCACAAGTCATTTGAAAAACACACCGGGCAGATAGAGCGCAATCTGGGGGAACAGCGCCAGGAGCAGGACGCAGAAGACCATGCAGATAAAGTAAGGCAGGATCCCCCTGAATATATCCTGCATGGGCACGTCCTTGGCCACGCTCGCGATAGCAAACACGTTTACGCCTATGGGAGGCGTGATCTGCCCCATCTCCATGGTAAGGACTGTTACGACCCCGAACCAGACAGGATCGAACCCGAGTGCAACGATTGCGGGAAAGATGGTGGGAAGCACAAGCAGGATCATGGGGATCACGTTGAGGACGCACCCGAGAACCATGAAGAAGATAATCACCGCTCCGAAGATCACATAGCGGTTCACCTCCAGCGCAGTCAAGAAATCTGCAAGTGCAAAGGGCAATCGAGTAGCGGCCAGGAAATAACCCAGGATTCCCACCCCGATCAGGATCAGGAGAAGTTTGGTGGTGATGTCCATCGTCTCCTTGAGGGCCGTAACCAGAAGCCTGTAACTCATGCGCCGACGAACGAGGGCATAGACGAAGGAGCCCACCGCGCCGATGGCTCCGCCTTCAACCGGGCTGAAACCGCCACTCAGGATGCCGCCGAGAATCAGCACGAACAGGATGAGCATCCCAACCACGCCTTTGAGGGAGATCAGTTTTTCTTTCCAGGAAAAGGCTTCGCCTGGGGGGCCGAGTGTCGGATCCCTGCGGGCCATCATGTACGTGGTTCCCATGAACAAGGCTGCCAGAAGGAGTCCAGGCAAAATGCCGGCCACAAACAGGCGACCGATGGACTCCTCCGTGACAATGGCATAGAAAATGAATCCCACGCTCGGAGGAATCAAGATCCCCAGAGTGCCGCCTGCTGCGAGGCAACCTGTAGCCATGCTCAGGTCATAGTGCTTCTTTCTCATTTCCGGCACCGCAATGGTGCCCATGGTGACGGCTGTGGCCAGGCTGTCCCCGCATATGGCCGAAAAACCGGCACAGCCTGCAACCGAGGAGATGGCCAGGCCTCCAGGAAGTCGGCCCAGCCACCTGTAGGCCGTGTCGAAAAGGTCTTTGCTGATGCCCGAGTGATACGCAAACTCTCCCATCAGGATGAAGAGAGGGACCACCGTCAACATATAGGAAGCGGCCGTGTCATAGGAGCTGATGCCCAGCATGCTCAATGAAGGCGGGAGCCCCTGGTACACGACGATCATTCCCAGGAATCCGGTAAGGGCCATGCCGAAACCAATGGGAAGACCCAGGAAGAGAAAGAGAAAGAGCACGCACATCCCCAGGATGCCCAACAACGCACCGCCCCAGTCCAGAGAAACCCAGCCTGCCATGGGAGCGGCCATGAGCAAGCCTGTGGAGGCCAGGGCCGGGATAAGCCAAAAGATTTTCCCACGGGAGATGGTTTCTTGCAACGCCTTGAGAAATGAAAGGAAGATCGCCAAAGCCAGCAGGAGAGCTCCCACGGCAGCGATGAACCGGAAGGTGCCCACAGGCAGGTGATAGGTGAAACTGACCTCCTGATTCTGAAACTTCTTGATGCCCTGTTCCACGAGCTGCCAGGATACGAGGGCGTAAAAAACACTGGATAGGAGATAAAGACATGTGCCTATGACGCTGTTTACACTCCTGGGGAATTTGGAGGTGAGCAGGTCGATGTTGATGTGCCCCCCATGGCTGTGGGTATGGGCCACCCCGAAGAACACCATGATCCCCATCAGCAGTTCTTCGAGTTCGATGGCCCCCGGGATGGATCTGGAGAAAAGTACCCTGAACAGGACATCGAAGAAGACGGGCACGGGCATGATGCACAGAATCACCATGGCTAAAGTATTGGCCATGTTGATCAAGGGGATCGTCGTTCTCTCGTACCACTGAATCACCGAATTCGGATGCTTGCTCATACTCCTCCCATAAAGACCTCCCGAAGGCCTTCAGGTTTCCAATCCAATGCGCCTTTAGCAACGCTCGGACAACGGCTGCAAGAAAAGCTCGGAACTATGGGTGTGGCGGCACGATGGGCCTATTGTTTGTAACCGCCTACGGTTTCGCCCGAGTACTTCTCGGCCAGTTTCTTGGCTTGATCCATGATCTTGGCCGCGTTCTTGTATCCTCTTTCCTCTGCGGACTTGAGCCACGCGTCATCCATATACTTCAGCTTCTCCCGCCAGATTTTCTTCTCTTCCTTGGGAAGGACATAGAAGGTGTGGCCCTGGCCCTTCATCCACGCCGCGTCGGCAATGGCCCCTTCGTCAAGGGTCTTTCCGCTGACCTGGGCCATGTTGCGTGCGGTGGTCTTCTCCAGGAGGTTTTTGTATTCGTCGGGCAGGCTGTCCCACTTTTTCCAGTTCACGCCCGCGTAAAAGGCGTCCAGGTTAAGGTCAATGACCGTGTGGTATTTGGCCGCATCGGAAATCTTAAAGGCCCGCATCGGTGCGATGGGGCACATGACACCATCGGCCATGCCGCGTTCCAATGCCAGATAGGTGTCCGGAGGCCCCATCTCAATGGGATTGGCACCCAGGGACTTGATCATCTCCAGGTTTCTGGGGTTCCATCCGATGATCTTCAGGCCCTGAAGATCGGCCAGGGTCCTGACCGGCTTGCTTTTGGTGTGCAGGTTGACTGTCGCGCTGGTCCACTGCCACAGCAGCTTGATGTCCTTGTACTCGGCCTGCCACTCCGGATAGGTCTGATAGAGTTCCCAGATCGTCAGGCTGCCCGCCTCGGAGCCGTTGAAAAGCATGGGCAGGGCGGTGACGTCCGCCAGCGGAAACTTCCCCTGGTTTCGCCAGGTAACGTTGAAAATCATATCCGCCGCTCCGCTGGTCAGGGCGTCGTAGGCTTCCTTTTGCGGAACCAGGGTGTTCGGGTTGAAGAACTGGATGACAAGGCCGCCGTTGGTTTGCTTTTTGAGGTCTTCGATCCAGGGGAACCAGCCGTTTCTCACCGTGGGATGTTTGTCCGGGTATTCGCTGGCCGCCTTGATGATGACCTTCTCCGCACACCACGCATTCAGGCCAAATGAAAGAAAGATCGCTGCCGTCAGAAATAGCATCAAAACCGGTTTGGGGAATAGCTTTCTCATACTGTTACCTCCTTTATCAAATGATTTAGGGTCAGGACTAACCCGGGCTATTGGGTGGTCCTCAACAAATTAAATTTTATTCCTCGGTGTCTACGACGACACACAACGCAGCGTCGCCCTGATAGGGCCGAACACCGGCAACCGGGGTCTCCTGTTTATGGCCCGGGGGCGCTGCTCCCGGCACACGATAGGTGGTGACGTCAATGCGTTCAATGGGGGTTTCCTTTGGCCTATCGAGCTGCGGCACCCACTCGTAGGGCACCCGGTATGCTCGATAAACCATGTTCATTTTCATCAAAGTGCCCCAGTAGGGGCTGATGTATTCCCAGACAAGTTCATGCCCGGGCGTAACCTCTATGATCCGCCCGCCGGAGCCTTCGGCGATCAGGGTGTTGCCATTGGGAAGTCTCTGGGCTGAACTGATGAAGGGACTGTAATAACGGTTACTGTCTGTGGGGTGCAACAATCCTGCTTCGCGCGGGGTATACTGCCAGACGATTTCCAGAGTAACCGGATTGAATTCGATGACCCGGGAGTAATCTCGCAAAACATTCTTGATGCCTGTCGGGGAACCTGGATTGGGCGCGCCGTAACCGGCCCAACCGCCGTTGTCATAGACCAGAATATTGCCTTCCCCCGGAAGCCCCCGGGGAATCATGTGGGTGTGATGTTGGCCGATGATCCAGCCCAGTTCCTTGAGGGACTTGCTGGCATTGTAATCCGGACCGATTTTCCAGACGAGTTCGCCGGTCTCTTTGCTGATGATGGCACTGATATTACTTTCCCGAGACGACCAGATGATGTTGGCAGGGTGAAAGCGTTTGTCGCCAGCGTCGTGCCACTTGTTTGGACCGAGAAGGGACATGGAATTGATATGCATCCAGTCGCCCATGCCGCCTCCTGAAGGCACCATGTTAGGATTGCGGCAGAGGATATTTTTGGCTTCTTCGGTGAATTCCAGTTCCTCAAAGTGATCGCTGCAACACCACTCCCAGACCACATCGCCTTCCCATGTAACTTCGATGATCACATCATCGAGCAGCCGTTTGTCCGTAATGTCCGGGTTGACCACATTTTTGTGGCTCAGCATGAAGGTATTGCCCCGGTCAACCAGAGGGTCCATATTGGGCACATAGTAGCCAACAGGATTCCCTTCCCTCTGGTAATCGTGGTGCTGGCGTGCCATCCATTGGGCCTCTTCGCCCGGGTCTTCTATATACTCCCACCGGTTGAATTTCCACGCGATCTTCCCGTCAAAATCAACCTGGACCAGATCAATCTGGTCCTGCATGCCATAAGCATTGGGCCTTTCTCCGGTGTGGCCGAGAACGTAGCCGCCCGGCAGGATCTTGTTCGGAAAGCCGTGCAGGCCCTTCCACAGTTTCACTCCGGTGCCGTTCATATCAATCAGTAGCGCTCCGATCTCCTTGGCCTGGAATACCGTATAACCGTTCCAGCATTTTTCTGGATCGTAAATAGTTGCCCCTGTTGGATAAACACTTGGATACGTCATTGCCTTACTCTCCTTTCTTAATTCTTCAGGCGTCTATGCGCTGGGCTTGCTGAAGTAGAGTTGCTCTGAAATCTTTGCTGCGGCTTCTTTCAGTGGCGGAACGATTTCAGTGCGTCTCTTCCAGGTGATCCTGTGGAGGGGGCCTGCGACGACAACCGCCGCTACGGGAATGCCCTCGTGGCTGAAAACCGGACAACCAAAAGCCCGTATCTCCAAGTTACGCTCCTCATCATCATAAGCAAACCCCCTGCGTCGGATCTCCTTCAAATGCCGCAGCAACCGCTTTGGATCGGCAATCGTATTCGGTGTAAATCGAGTCAGCTTCTCTTTTAGGATTTGGTTTTGAAATTCCTCAGGTGAGTGGGCGAGGATGCTCTTGGCCCCCGCGGCAGCGTTGTATCCATGCCGGGCCCCCACGGCCTCCTTCAGCCTGATAGGCCCGGGTCCATCCGCTATATATGCAATGATAGTGAATGTGGAAGCCGCCAGCTCGAGCACCACGGTCTCCCGCAGTTGAGTTCGGAGTGAATTAATCGTGGGTGTAGCGATTCTCGTTAGACTGCCATTCAGAGATTGCTGGACTGCTGTTGCAAGATCAATAATGGAATGGCCGAGAACGAATTTCCTGCTGTTGGGATTCTGTTTAACAAAGCCGTATCTCTCTAAAACATGCAGGATTCGATTGACCGTTGATCGCTGAAAACCCACTCTGTCACTAAGATCGACCGTCCCCATTTCCATATTGTGCGGCACGAAAGAAAGCAGGATCTCCAGGGCCTTTTCAAGAGAACGATGGGTGTGAGCTTTTTGTTGCATAGAATGCACTCCCGATGTATTCTATGCACAACTCTCCCACTGTCGACAGGCGATGTCAAGATAAAAATTTGATGTGCATTGGGGCCCCCGGACGAAACGATAGCACAACAATTCTACAGCCCCAGTATCTTTCGAATCTCCTCCAGACGATCGCGGGCGATGGGGATGCGGCGGTTGACCGGCGGATCCAGGCGGAGGTCATAATCTCTGGCGCTGCGCGAGGTAAGCAACCGGACGCGGTTCAAATTAACAATATACTCCCGATGGCAGCGCACGAACGCCGGCGCCGGGAGTTTTTTGCCAAGCTCGCCCAGTCGCTGTAAGGATTTGTATGGTTTCTTGCGCTTGGTTCGGACCAGTGTATCTTCACCCCGGGCTTCGAGATAAAAAATCCCCTCTATTTCGATTAAATCGATCGAACCATCCGCACCTTTAACCGGCAGTCTTCTCACGATTCCATCCATTGCTTCAGACTACCCTCCAATTTGTTTTGGGATTTAAAGAATTGTTTTATCTTCTGTCGTTGTTAAGCTCCCCCATGACGTGTCGTTTTTCGACATGAATCGTCCTCCTGGAGCCATGAGTCGTCGTTTTCAGCCATGACGCGCGCAATGCCTATTTTCATGGCCGTCCCTTTTATGCACTATATCTTGGCCACTTTTCCAAGAATATGCATATCGCAGGACGACCCCATTTTCACATTTTCAGTTTTCTGACTCCATTTTCTATTTTCGTGTATGCAAAAATGATTTTACACTGCGTACGCCTTCCACAGCTTTGGCATGGGAGGTCGCCTTTTTTATTTCATCTGCCGAACCCACTAAACCGATAAGAATGATATTACATTGTAAGGCTTTGACCTCGATCTGGGTTGAAGAAATATCTTTATCGCCAATAAGTTCTTTTTTTACCTTGGCTAACAATTCGAGGTTGGCTGTTGTCCCGCAGGTATCGTCTTTCTTCTTTAGCAAAAAATAATCAGTTACGGATTTTACACCGTCCACTTCCTTGGCCAATCTAACGGCTTGGTTCTTTTGGTCTGCGGTGTCATACTCCCCGACCAGATATACATGGCCACGGTAGCAGTAAGTAGAGATGTCAAAAAATTTTATCTTTTCGTCATCTGACAATTTCTTCCTGATAGCCATTGTTATCTTCTCATCATCGTATTGTTCACCAACGCTGCGCTCGTCAACCGCAGATTTATAGACGGTCGTACACCCCATAATCAGGATTCCTAAAATTAGAATGATGTAAAAACTCCCAAAAAACTTTTTCATGTCTATTCCCCCTTTCGGCTAAATTGATATGAGCAATTTGTCTCCCACATTCCAGATCGGATAATTAATCATGACCCATATTAATCAGGGACTTAGCCCGCATAGCCATTTTCAAGCTTTGCCCTGCATCGGCTTGTCTGTTTTCGATTCCTTCTTTTGCTCAAAATGTCCAGGTGGAGGAAAAGTCCTTTTCCGGGTTGAAAAACGGATCGATTCAGTCGGGCAGACGTCCCTGCAGGTATAGCAAGAAAAGCAGTCCGGGATGGTTTTCTTGTCTTGTTTTAAAATAGCTCCCATGACCGTGGACGGACACGCTGTTGCGCACTTCTGGCAAGCGATGCAGGTTTCATAATCAACGCTTATTCTGATTCGGCTGATTTTTTCTACAAGCCAACCCACGAGTCCGAAGGGACAGAAAAGATGGCACCACGGCCTATAGACAAAGAGGCTCAATATAAGGAGTGTTCCAACAAAAATAACACCTGTCAGAGTGAGATAAAGCGGTTTATATATCTTGAAGGGATCGAGCGGATCAATAATATCAGCACCCCATGTAAAAGCGACAACTGTAAATATAAACAGAAAAACGGCACGTATTCCGTTGGAAATGGCAAAGGGCACCTTAATTTGCTGGCCTATGATGGCTTTTTTTTGGGCAGTTTGATTTGTCCTGAATATCAGGTCTTGTAGAACGCCCACTTGGCAGCCCCACGCACAAATGAATTTATTGGCAATAAAGACGATCACCAAAAAGATCGTGAGGGCTATCATGCGGGGTGGAAAGATTGCGCCAGCTGAGCCATAGAGGTGAATGGCATCCTTTACCGTTCCCATGGGGCTTGGGTCAGAACCCATTATAACACCGAAAATTAAAACCGAGATAAAAAGGGCCGTGTTCCTAATGGTTGAGCTAACCTTTCGCCCTCTAAAAAATATAAAGACCGCTACAAGAAAAGCGAACCACAGACAAAATTTAATGAGAATTTTCAACCAGTTCTTGGTTTCATGCTCTGCGGCCAAAGCAAGTTTTTTTATAACAAGAGATTTGATTTGTTCGGCCGTGCCATATTCGAATAGTTTCTTTTCAAGGTCTGATTTGGTCTGTAGCTCAAATATTTTCTTCAGCGCAGGATTTGGCAAGCCATTGGCTTGACCGAAATCCTTCAGCGTCATGTCTTCACTGATTGTCCATTGCCCGGGTTCCGGCAAGGTTTCAGGTTTTCCACCCCAAAGCCTATTGGAAATCATTGACAAAACAATCACCAAAGCAATGAGCGATAAGAATAAAACAATCGTTTTAAAAGGCTGCGGATTAAGCATGTATCTATACTCCCAAATATTGAAATTGAGCTGTAATTATTTTCCAGAATTATGACTTATTCAAGTGTTCAGAAATTGTTTGTATTGCGGCAATGCATATTTTCATGACCGTTCCTTTTAACCACCATATTTTACGTCACCTAATGTTACCCTTGCTTTTTATTTTGCAAGAGGCGTGTTTGATTGCAAAGAAGCAGGGGACGGGCTGGTACCAGCGCAAACCCCATCCCGAACGTACCGGCAAAATAGAACACATCGCCAAGAAAGGCGCCGACGGTAAAAAAAGTCAGCCCCATGACTGCCGGTATAACATTCATAAGTCCCAAAGGTTGGGTCGAGCGAATGCCGCCCCTGAGATTTTTGGCTGCAGCAACCGTCAACCCCCAGATGAAAATATAAAACAGGAGTGTATGCCACCACTGGTGCGGCTTACTGGGAAAGGGATAAAATCCGAAGCAGAAAAGAATGAAAAAAAATCCGAACACCACGGCAAGGAGACACTTAATGATATCTTCGATGGATGCGATATCAAAAACTCCTGTATTGAATGGCTTGCCGGAGAAATAGTTTTCAATTTTTATCAGCGCTTCGATCTGGGCGCTGACGGAAACGAGAAACAGAATTCCGAACCAGACATACAACAGCTCTTTATGGAATGCGGCTGCCCCTGAAATAAAAACGAAACCTTCAAAAAGAATAAAGTAGTAGAGCTGGCAAAGACAGAACATGGCGATTGCACCCCAGAAAGACTCGACACGTATCGAGCCATATTCTGAAGCCGTTTCGGAGGTCTCCATGCCGGCGGCATCGATATTTTCCGAAACTGTCTCTGCTGTTTGTCCTGTTTCATCCGGCTGTGCGGAAGCCTTCTCGGATTCCAGGCTTAAAATGATTTCTTTCCTGGCAAGATCCCATTCTTGCCCGCTGATTTTTCCATCCGCATCGGTGTCGTATCGCGCCCTAACCGTGGCATCATTCTTTATGGACCGCTTTAGACGGCGCAGCTTAACAAGGAGTTCTTCTTTATTCACCATAAAAGAATAAAACCATTCTGAGATTTTGAAAACACTTCTGGTATTTTGTCCCGGAAATACCGTCTAAAATATTATTAAGCACTGGGGTGTGCTATCCATCCGTCATTCCCGCGCAGGCGGGAATCCAGGTGTTTTTGAGCCGGACTCCCGCCTGCGCGGGAGTGACAATCATTTTGCAACATATTTGTAGGACACAACACTAGTTGTTTTTAAATGGTTCGCATGGCAATTTTTGCATCGGGGGTTCAAATAATTTCAAAAACAGCCCCATCGAAATTGCATTTCCTTTTTCATAAGAAAATCCCGCCAACGTGGTAACCGGGCTTTTTAGGCCTGCAAGCATGGCTTTAAACGACAATGAATCTGCGATGGCCAAGATATCCGGATTTTCAGGAAGACGCCGTTGAATCTCTGCAACGCCGTTGCGCAGATAAATGGCATATTGCTCATCGACATCTTCAAATATGATCCCCACCGTCTTTTTCATATTCGAACCTGCCACAGGGTCAAGGTTAACCGCCAGCATTGAAAAAAATCCCTCCAGAGGGAACTGGGGTAACTGGTCCATGTTTATTTTCACCCGTTTCCTGGCCACAAATTGATCCCTGATTTCCGCAGCCTCGGTCAGATAATAATGTCTGGCATTGGCGTTTTCTTCCCCGGCGCCCAGGGCCATCAAAACATCAACCCTTAATTTTCGGATCGCCGGATTTTCAGGATTAAGATATAACAGATGCCCTGCAAGCTCTAAGGCTTCCTGATAATTTTGCTGTTCATAAAAATCAATCGCATGGGAAAAAAGATTTTTTTCATTGCCCGCCAGTTTTACTGCAAGCAAGGCCTTTTTCCTTCTTGAAAGCGGATTCAAGTCCGCAGAATCTCCGCTGAACCAGCCTAAGTTGCCGTTGAAAAGCGACCGTAAGGACCAGGAAACTGATCCATAATATTCTTTTAGATAAGGGGCGTCTTGAAGATGTTGAGGCAGTCTCACATATTCAACCAGCTCGTCCGGCGTCATCCCCTGGTTCATGCCCCGGACACCCTGGTCATGGAGGAACTGGATCGCATCCCGGTAATCGGTCACAGCAGCATATATTTCATCGGCCCCGGAAAGCGGTTTTCCATGACAGGGAACGAGATGTTCCGGTCTGACATCCCGGATCAGGTCAAGGCTTTTATACCAGTTTTCAAGATTTCTGAACATGGTGCCTCTGATGGTGTACAGATTGGGAAAGGACTTGTAGAAATTATCCCCGCAGATCAAAAGGTTTTGATCCTGCAGATACACATATATCTGGTCATCGGTTTCTCCGGGTGCATGGATCAGTTTGAGCCTCACGCCGGCCACAATAATTTCTTTTGTGTCTGAAAAGGTTTGGGTGGGCCTTAAATATCCGCTGTTTGTCCGGTCATTGATGCCCAGAAATGGCCCGATTCCTGCGTTTACCAGCCCCGTTTCATCAAGATAACTTCCAAGCATCCGCATGCTTCGGGTGCCGATAACCGGCAGCATTTTGTTTACCAGCCGCTGAACGTATGAATGCAGGGTTTCATGGGCGTAGATGTCGGGAAGATCGCCCGGGCCTGCCATCGCCTTAGCCCCGAAGACATGATCCGCATGATTGTGAGTGTATATAATGGCCCTGACCGGCTTGTCGGATATTTTCTTAAACTCATCAAAAACCAGCCTGGCGTTTTCAACGGACTCCATCGTATCCACAATGATTAAACCGTCTTTTCCTTCTATCAGAATGGAATTGGCAAGGCCGAATCCAACAGCGGAATATACATTTTCCCCGACCCTGTAGATGCTTTTTTTAAATTCCCTGGAATGTTCTGACAGGTTTTTGGCCGACTCAACATTTAAAGATTTTTTTTTGATGACCATAGATGAGTCCGCGCAGGACACGATAACAAAGCCTGCAAACATCATTAAAAATATCTTTTTCACCATCCGCACCATGGACTGACCTCCTGAAACCGAACACATCAGAGCAACCTGATCAGCGTCTCCTGAGAAGGATATCAGGAATCAGGTGCTCCGACCTAAGCTTGAATTGACAGAATTGGAGCGTAAGTTAAAACTTCGCTTGACCGTCAGCTCTCCCAACATTTTGAAGGCGTTAAAAAGGGCCGATTTGTTGAGGGTATCTGAATATTGCCAAAATTTATAATATACCAAAATAGCACAACCTCCAATCATTTTAAAACCAAAAGGTGCGGGACTTAAGCTTCCACAAAAAATTTTGCGCCAGGGTCTTCGGGCGTCAAAAGGTGCGAGGGTCACCAGATAAAGCAGGCGGACGGGTAAACATCGAACCCTGATCATCTGAACTTCTTACTGTGGTCCGACCCTGACTTGCTGACTTAAACGCCGGTGACCATCAATGCGGGTTCGTGGCCCGGAACGATATACTCGGGGCTGTCGGAAGGAATCATGGAAAGGACTTTGTAACAACTGTCATAGTAATCGAAATAGTCGTATATGAGGTTGACGGAAGCAATGAAATGGCCGTAGACCTGCGGAGCGGGAGTAATTCTGTGCCGGTTGCCCTGCATGTCCATGATGTCCTCCTGCTGTGAAAAGGCCATGCAGTAGAGGGGCCAAAGGTCCCCGACCAGAATCCTGATCCCCTTTTTCGTGTCGACCGCAACCGACATGCATCCGGGCGTGTGACCCGGCGTCAGAAAACACCGGATGCCTTTGGTCAACTCGAAGTCACCGTGGACCTTGACGCAGTTTGCGGACGTCAACGCGTCAATCAGTGCCGGGTCGTATTCGCCGCGCGCCCTCATGATCGGCAGGGGATCGAGCAGGGTCGCCCACTCGTTTCTCTGAAAAATCAGGCGGGCGTTCTTGAACAGCGATGTGTTGGCCGCATGGTCGTTGTGCAGGTGGGTGAAAAGGACCGTTTCGATATCAAGCGGGTCCACCCCGGCCCCTGCCAGGGCTTTTTCCACGAATGCCCGGCCGCCCACGGCCGGGAAATTGCCCCAGGCGGTCTTGCCGTCAACGATAAAGCCGTCCGAAATTCCGGTGTCCACCAGCACGCTGTGCCGGCCGTTTTGAAGGAGAAATCCCAGATACGGCGAGATGATCGACAAATCCGGATCAAGGTTGGGCGTTGCCAGCGCTTTGGGAATCGTTACTTCTCCATAATACAGTACCGTGATATCCCATAAGCCCATAATGATTCCTCCTCGGTTTTGTGGGTATTGCCCCTATGTTCACCAACGCCCCAGGCGGTTTCATCGCTCGGCTTCGAGCACGAATCCCTTGACTTTTTCCATATCCGTCGGATAGTGCCTGGAGCCCCTCCAGAAACAGATACAGGCGACAATGCCCGGCACGCAAAGGATCATCATGGCCGCCTTGAGCCCCCAGGCGCCGCCCCCCAGAGCATCGGAGATGGCCCCAACAGCCGAAGGCGACCACGCGGCGCCGCCGAGCATCATGACAAATCCGCCCATGCCCCAGGCCACACCCTTGAGTCCCGGGCCCACCACGTCCTGGGAAATCGAGTTCACGGCGGGAATCCCCAGTACGACAAATATGCCGAAGAGCACGATCAGGCCAAAACCCGGCCCTTCAAGGTTGAGAAAAAGCGCTATAAACAGCAGGACCGTCGCAAATAACGAAGCCAGAATCGGAGTGTAGGTTCGCCCCCTTTTATTCTTTTTTTGCCATAAATCCGCAATCACACCGCCCAGCGGAGCGCCGATGATTCCCCCCAGGGCCGAGACCCCCAGGATCATGCCGGCTTTGGCTTCCGATACGCCCTGCGCTCGCATGACAAACGCTGCTCCCCAGGCGGCGAAAGAAAACGCCAAGGCCATATGCATGGCGTAGCCGATAAACACCCACCGGAGGGTGGGGATTTTGAAAAGCCGGGCAATCGACGACCAGAAGCTGGTTTTTTTTCCGTGTTCGTCTGTCACGGCCACGGTTTTGTAATCCTTGAGGAAATAGGCCAGGATGCCCAGAATGACCCCCGGAACGGCGAAAACGAAAAACGGCGTCCGCCAGCCCCCGTAACGCGCTGAAAGATACCCGCCCAGCAGAGCCCCAAGGGCCGAGCCCAGGGGTATGGAGGCATTGAATATGCCCAGAACCCGGCTCCTGGATTCCCGGGGATACACGGCGCTGAGCATGGCCGTGCCCGCCGAGGGGAACCCGGCCTCGCCCGCCCCTACCAGAATCCGGGGAAGAAACACCCCCAAAAAATTCCGGCCCAGCCCGGTAATGAAAGTAAACGCACTCCAGATAACGGCCATCAGCGACAGGGTCTTTCGCCTGCTCCAGCGATCCACCAGGTAGGCAGCGGGAATCCCCAGCAGGGCCATGCTCAGAAAAAAGGAGGTCTGCAGTATCCCGGCCTGCGTGTCGCTAAGCCCCAGGTCGATCTTCATGGGTTCCAGCACTGCGGATAGGACCTGCCGATCCATGAAGTTGATCATGTAAAGCAAAAAGCAGAGAACCAGCACCCAGGTTCTTTGAAGTCTACTGACTTTGAATTCTTCGGCTTGTGCGGGCGTCACATTGTTCATCCTTTCACCTCCTGACCGTTGTCGGGACGCAATTGCATCTGTAAATTATCTCAAATCGGAAGCCTCAACAGCTTCAGGCTTTACGCGATTCTCAACTCTCTGACCGGATACCGGTTCAGCTCCCTCAACCCATCCTCGGTGAATACGCAGGTGCTCCCCACCCACACGCCTTTTTTGAAATCCATCGCGATAGGGTAGGCCATCACCTGCACACAGAGTCCCGGCTTGAAGACCAGTTCGAGATGGGACGGTTTGGGTTTTTGCGGAAAGTCCGGATGGGTCTGTCCGACGAAGGGCGGCCCATTGTAGTTGCTCCATCCGGAAACCAGGCCGGTGGCCAGAAATCCGGCCTCCCTGATGGGCGCGATGAACTGATCCACGTCGCTTCCTCTCATGCCCGGCTTGAGTTCGCGAATCACGCGCTCATGAACCGAGGCGGCCAGCTCGAACATGTCCCGATATTCCTTGGTGGGTTCCCCCAGAAAAATCGTGGCCATAAGTTTGGTGTAGTACATGCCGTATCCCACCGGCGCTTCGGTCATCATCAGATGACCGGATTCCACGCTGCGATCGGTCGGCCAGAAATCCGGGTACGGCCACGCCTGGTCCGACATGGGCCATGAACTCAGATGCATCATGCAGTGGTTGCCCTTGTGCTCGAAGGCAACCTGTTCGACGATGCGGCGCAGGTCGGCGTGGCTGACGCCGGGCCGTAAGGCCTGAAACAGCTCTTCATGGCAAAGGTCATTGAGCGCAGCCGCCCGTTCGATCATCGCAATCTCTTCAACGCTCTTGATGGAGCGAATGTTTTCGTACCATTCCGTCACACTCTCAAACTCTGCCTCGGGCAAATCATTTGCAAAACGGAGGTAGTGCTCGTGGGGAATCGTGCAGGGCATAAAGAAGCTCACCGCTGGACCGACGATGCCGATGCGGTTCTTTTTAAAACCCAGCTCCTTTAGCCGGTCGCTGACACCGATCTCCAGCTCAATGCCGGCGCGCACATCCTGGATGGCGCCGATGTCCCTGGCGTTTTCAACGTGCAGTGCCATGCCGATGTGCAGGGTGGGCGCCTCGTTGGCCGGAAACACCACGTAGGTGTGCCCCACTCCGGCGAAGTTGGACAGGTACTGGGCGTTGATCTGGCCGGTATCGTTGCCCCCCAGGGAAGTGGCGCCATAGATGACCAGGCAGTCCAGACCCGCCTCCTTCATTGCCGCCTGGAGCACGTCATAGCGTCGCTGGTACTCCTTTTGGGAAAAAGGGGGGAAATAGTGATTGGGCGCTAACATGAGACGGCCTCCTTTCGTAATTTTTGATTAGAAGGCATCTCAAAAATAGGATTTTGGTTCAAGATCGCGGCGGGGCCGAGTTTTAAACCGCAGGCAACCTGTGGGTTGTCGAGGATTTAAAACAAGGCACCAACAAAGATATTGGGCCAAAAGACATTTTTGAGATGGCTTCTAAAGCCTTATTCGCAGTTCCTCCACCGGATAGCTCATGCACGGGTGAATGTATCCTGCCTGCTCGTCCGACCACCGCCGGCGCACACGGGAAGGGACAAAGACCTTTCCGGAAACCAGACGGGTGCGGCAAACGGCGCACTCTCCGGACCGGCAAGCTGACGGAATCACCAGGCCGGCGCGTTCCAGCGAATTCATCAACGGCTCGCCGGCCCTGGCCGCAAAGACCCGCCCCGATCTTTCCTCATGCACTTCGAACTCGGTCGTGGATGAAACCTGGGGCCAGCCTGGCTCCCGGGTCACGTCGTTCGGAGGCCCGCAAGCTTCTCGCTTGATTCTTCTGCGGGGCACGCCGAGGCTTTCCAGGGCGTCTGCGCACAGATCGTGCATCCGGTCCGGACCGCTCATATAAAAGGTCTTGCCCTGAACCGGATCCACGCATGACCGAATCATCGCCGCATCCAGCAAGCCGCATCGTCCGGACCACCCCTCCGGAGACTCGCTGATGATAAGGTCCACTTTGATGTTTGGATGACCGTCGGCGATTTGCTTTAATTCCTCTTTAAAGACGATGTCGTCGGAGCTGCGGCTGCCGTAGAGGAGTTGGATGTGCAAGGGCCGCTTTTTTTCCACTGTCTCCCGGATGATGGACATAAAGGGGGTCACGCCGCAGCCGCCGGCCAGAAAGACCAGATCGTCCGAATCCGTCAGCGGCTCGTAATACACCGCCCCGTGGGGACCGGAGGATTTAAGGATGTCACCTGGTTTTACCCTGTCCAGCAGATAAGAAGAGACCCACCCCCCTGCTTTTCGGCGAACGGTAATGTCCCAGTAGGGCTTTCCCGGAGCTGAAGAAATCGTATAGGGCCGTGAGGTGGCCACGCCGTTGAGCTCGACAAAGATGCTGACATACTGCCCGGCCCGGAATAGCGGCAGCGATGCGCTGACCGGTAGCATTCTCAGGGTCCTGGTGCTGGGGGTTTCATCCGTAATTTGCTCCACTTTAAGCCGGATCAGGTCGGGATGCAGGCTTGAAATAACGGCTTTTGCCGCAGCGCCGTCTGCATCCGAAAGGAGCCGGCGGCCCCGGGTTTGCGGATCCACCTGGTTTTTGATCTGCTCGATTGCCCCGGGCTGCTCGGCGCCGGGCTTGGCATCTTCGAGCAGGTCCTGGGCCGCCAGGAACCCGGAGATAATGCAGGGCATGAATCCGCCCCCGATGTTGACCCAGGCGTTGGCGAAATAAAGACCCGGCAAAGGCCCGCGGCTGGGCAGACGTCCCAGGTCCGAAAGCTGCCGGTTTTCGGCAAAGCCCGTAAAACTGCCTCCGGGGTTGGTGGTGTAGCGGATATTGGTCAGCGGGGTAGCGATCTCCATCACTTCGATGTGGTCTTTCAGACCCGGGGCCACGATTTGCGCCAATTCCATTGCGCGGGTCGCCAGCCGGCCTTTGGCCTCCAAATATTGGGAAGGCGATAGCTTCAGCCAAGGTGCACCGTTTGCTCCCAGCGTGATCGCCACCGCGGCGGTGCCCGGCGGTGAAAATTCGGGGTCGGCCAGGTTGTAGGCGGTAACCGACGCCCCCAGCGGCGCCATATCGACGGCGTTTGAAACCGCTTCGTCATGCTTGTCTAGATCCAGATCTGTCCCCACAAAGGTTTCATGGGTGTTCAGTCCCAGATCCCGGCAGGTGCAATCCAGCCCCAGATAGACGTTGAAAGTCGACATCCCCGCCGACCAGGCCCCCAGGCGCTTTAGATACCACTCGGGCACCCTGTCGCTGCCGATCAGATCAAGACACGCGACGACCGGGTTGGCGTTGCACACCACCCGGGAAGAAACGATCTGGGTGCCGTCCTGGGCCTGTACACCCGACACCCGGCCCCCTGAAGTCAGGATGCGGGAGACGCCGTTATTCAGCCACACCTGGCCGCCGTGGGTCTCGATCGCATCGACAAAGGCCTGGGACAGCGCCTGGGACGTGCCCCGGATGTGAACCGGTCCGTAGCTCAGGTAGGAGGTAAAGGCCATGGCAAAAGGCATGATTGGCAGCCTGGAGGGCGGCTGACCCAGGTAGTTGCAAAGCTGACCGATCACCGCGCGGATTTCCTGGCCCGAGAAAAAAGCATCAAAAACCCGGGCCACCGTGCGGTCCGCAAAAGCCGCCATTTTGGGAAATTCCGATGGGTCCAGATGGTCCGGCGACCCTGCCAGCATGTTGGCCCGCATCGCCTCTTCGGCCATGTCAAAAACAAGTTCGGTAAAACGTCTGATGCCGGCCGCCTCTTTGGGGAAAACATCTGCCAGGACCTTTTCGAAATTCTGGCGGTCCGCCGGCAAAGTGACATCAAGGCCCGGAAGCACGCAGCGATAGAATTCTGAAATGGGCATAAATTTGACCCGGGGCGCCACGCCGCACGAGCTTAAAAAGCCCCACAGCGGGCCGCGGTTCTCCTCGCGGCCCACGCCGGAGAGCTCGTGCAGGGCCACATCGAACTCGAATCGGCCCCTGAGGAAAGAAGAGGCATACCCTCCGGGCACATTGTGCTTTTCCAGAACCAATACCCGCTGGCCCGCCTGGCTCAGAAACGTTGCCGCGGAAAGACCGCCCAGCCCGGCCCCCACCACGATCACGTCAAAATCTTTCATGTCGGCAAACCTCCCTGCTCGAATCCTGTTTCACGAGACTTAAAAGCGGAAAAAAGAGCTTTTATGGGCAAACCCTGAGCTAGAACTTATCTCAAAAAAAGTAGATCACGCTCAAGAGCAAAGCACCGGCCGACGCAAAAGTCGCTGTTCCCAGCATACATCGAAGTATGTGAGCTTTTTTAAGTAGGTCGGTAATGCAGCTATTGAGCGTTAGATGCATCGTTGGGATTGGTTCTAATCGATGCCCACATACTTCCTGTAATCGTCGGCCGTGCCGACCTTCCGGCCCAAGGCTTCCACCATGGCAACGGCGTTTCTGACCACGGAAGCATTGTTTTGGATCACCTCATCCCTGTGCGGGTACATGTACAGCGCGTCTTCCATTCCCACCCTTGCGCCGATCAACCCCAATGAAATCGCCGCTGCCACCAGAAACAGCCCGGCCCTTCCCGCCATATCAATCATGATGGCGCAATCCGGATCAATCTTTTTCAGTTCCCTGACCACAAAGCTGACGCACTGAAACATCGAATCCGGATCTTCCATGTAACCCCACCCCGGATTTCCCATGGCAAGGCGGAAGTAATAAGGCTTCCTGGCAACGCCGCTATCGATGAGCCAGCGCTTTGCCAGGGAGAGGTCCCCGAGGTTGTGGAGGACCATTTCCGGCTTGCATCCGACCTCCTGCATAAATCCGACATGGGTCTGACAGATTTCACGGGTCATGACCACTGAAAAGTCTCCCGACAGATTCACGGCGGTAACGGTGATCGGTGCAACTTCTATGGAACCCTGGAACTCGAGTATGGGGCGCAGGGACTCTGCGACCGTATCCCCTCCCTCCGGACAGCCGCACACGACAACATCCCGTCCGAGTCTGGTCTTAATCGGGTCGATGACCTCGTGATAAAGCCCCATATCCAGTGTATGCCTTCCCTGGCTGTCCCTGACGTGCGTATGAAAAGAACAGGCACCGGCCGCGATGGATGCTTCGATCTCGCTTATGATCTCCCCGGCGGTATATTTCTGATTGGGATTGTCTTCTTTCATGAGAAACGCCCCCACAGGGGCCACCTTGATTACAAAAGCATCCGGGATGTCCCATCTGCGCTGTTCAACCCATGTCTTTTTAGCGGCAAATATCGTTTCCGGCGGTGTTGAATAATACCCTTTCATGTTCTGATAGGTTGCCAGTTTTTCTTCCAATTTTTGACGCGTCATATCCGCCCCCTTTAAATAAATTGAAGTGTGTACCCCGTCTCGACACCTCCGGCAATGAGAGCCCGGCGCAGTATGCTTTCCCGCGACCCGTGATGAAATCGCTTTTGTTCCCAAAAAGGTCGTCGCGCAACGGCCGCATCGAATGGCAGTGGCGGATTTGAAAGCGCCGCCACCGAGAAGGATTCGATCTACAGCCAGGTCGGCTTTTTTCGATGATATCGTAATGTTTAAATTATGAGCAATTATAGATATAAAGAGTATTTTGTCAAGATTTTTTTTCGATATGATCGAAATTATTGACAATGAGTGAAATTTTCAATACATTACAGCATGTCCGGGTCCAAACCGCATGGCTCACCGGCCAAACAGCCGGGAAAAGCAGGGAGATGAGAATGGTCAATGATTTTGGAACAAAACTGAGGGCAAAGCGCCAGAGTCAGAAGATGACTTTGAAACAACTGGCTGAAAAAACAGGGCTGTCCATCAGCCTGCTCAGTGAGATCGAGCGGGGTTTGGCCCAGCCCTCCATGTCATCTCTCAGGAGAATCGTCCGCGCCATGGATTTGAGCATGTTCAATTTTGTCGAGGAGCAAACCGATCCGAACGGGAGCCAGGGAAGGCTGGCGCTGCAGTCAAGACGGCCCGGCTCCCCTGATGCCTATATCACAGACATCAGGATTGTTCGGGCCGGAAAGCGAAAAAAGCTGATGTATCCCAGTTTTCCTGCTCTTTTCGAACTGCTGACCCCCGACCTGAACCGCATGATCGAAATATTGTACGGCAAGTTCGAGCCGGGGTTCAGCTCCGGGCCCGAGCCCATCAAAGATCCTCCCGGGGAAAAATGTGCCATCATCCTCAAGGGGTGCCTGGAGATGAGGATCGGTGAGAAGACCGTTCGTCTCGAAGAAGGCGATTCCGTCTACTATCCCGGCGATGCACAGGTTTTCCTGCGGGTTATCGGGGACAAAGCCTGCCACTCTATTCTGGTCGTGACCCCCCCGACTTTCTAAACCTTGTGGTGTCGCCCATTAAAATACGGAAAAAAGTCATTGGCCATTGGGGCCGCCCTTTAATGGGCGACCCCCTCATCCCTCATAACCTTTCCGGGCTAACCGTTCACGCAGTCGGGTAAAGCGATGCTGGGTCTGATCGTTGTTCACCCCGATGGCCAGCGCCTTTTTGCTGCCCACCAGGACCACCAGGTTTTGCCCGCGGGTCACCGCCGTGTAAATCAGGTTGCGTTGCAGCAGAATATAGTGCTGGGTCAGAATCGGCAGGATGACAACCGGATACTCTGATCCCTGGGATTTATGCACCGAAACCGCATACGCCAGAACGATTTCGTCCAGCTCGCTAAAATCGTAGACGATTCGGCGGTTGTCAAAGGAAACGGTCAACTGGCGTTCCTCGAGCCGAATATCGCTGATGCGGCCGATATCGCCGTTAAAGACCTCTTTGTCATAGTTGTTGCGGATTTGCATGATCTTGTCGTTAATCCGGTAAATGCGGTCTCCGCGGACAACACCTCCGTTTGCGGGGTTTAAAACGGATTGCAGCTGATCATTGAGGTTGGCAGCCCCGACCACCCCTTTGTGCATCGGCGCCAGCACCTGGATATCGTCTATGGCATCAAAGCCGAATCGTTGGGGAATCCGCCGGCTGACCAGTTCCAGAATAATTTCCAGCACCTTTTGAGGGTCATCCTGCTCGATAAAATAAAAGTCATTATTGGGATCGAACACCCCGGACCGACCGAGGGCCGGCAGTTCGCCTGCATTGATCCGATGGGCATTGACGATAATGCGGCTGGCTTTGGCCTGGCGGAATATTTCATTCAGCTCAACGACCGCAACCGCGCCGCACGCGATCATATCGTTGAGCACGTTGCCGGGGCCGACCGACGGCAGCTGACTGACATCTCCGACAAAAATACAGGTGGCGGTGGCCGGAACCGCTTTTAAGAGATGATACATCAGAATCGTATCGATCATGGAGGCTTCATCAATAATCAGCAAATCGCAATCCAGGGGCTTTTTCTCATTTCTTTGAAAGCCGTGTTTATGAAGGCTGTACTCAAGCAGACGATGGATGGTTTTGGCGGGATGACCGGTCATTTCGCTCATGCGCTTGGCCGCTCTGCCGGTGGGGGCGGCCAGCATGATGTCGATCTGCATTTGTGAAAATATTTTTAAAATCACTTTAACGATGGTGGTTTTGCCCGTTCCCGGTCCCCCGGTGATCACCATGATTTTATTTTCAAGGGCGCAGCGGATGGCCGTTTTCTGATTTTCGGCAGGCTGAAAAGAAAGCTGCTGCTGGGCCCACTCAATCGCCCGCAAGGAATCAACCTCGCGCGTCAACCGGGGGGTGGTTAGCAGGGCCTTCAAGCGGGTGGCAATTCCGGTTTCACACTGATGCAATCGGGTCAGGTAGACGGCTTTGCTGTTTTGCCTGAAATTTTCGATATCTTCATTGATGTCTTCGATGACGATCTGTTTGTCTGCATTCAGGTTTCCGATGGCCTGCACGACGGGCTCTTGCGCTACGCCCAGAATCTCACGGCAGCGTTCGATCAGGGGCTCATAGGGAAAACAGACATGTCCGTCATCTGAAAGCTGCTGCAGCGCGTACACCACGCCGGCCTCGACTCTGGCCCGGGAGTCGTTTGAAAATCCGAGTTCTCTGGCAATACTGTCGGCCTTGAGAAATCCGATCCCAAAAATATCGGTCGCCAGGCGATAGGGATTCTGTTTGACCACCGCAATCGACCGATCTCCGTAATGTTTAAAAATCTTGCTGGCATAGGCGGGGCTCACCCCGTGGCTTTGCAAAAAAATCATGACATCACGGATGTCTTTCTGTGCATCCCAGGCTTTGGCAATTTTGGCAATGCTTTTCTCCGCAATGCCCTTGACCTCCGCCAGACGACCGATTTGATTTTCGATGATCTCGAGGGTGTTCTCACCGAACCGGTCGACAATGCGCCCGGCCATGACCGGGCCCAGGCCCCTGATCAGACCGGACCCCAGATATTTTTTTATGCCGTAAACGGTTGCCGGAACCTGGGTCTTAAAATGCGTGACTTTGAACTGCTCACCAAATTTGGGGTGATGGGCCCACTCCCCCCGCATGTCGATAATTTCACCGGGCATCGGCGCCATCAAATTGCCGACAACCGTAACCAGGTCCCGCTTTCCCTGAACCTTTACCTTCGCAATCGTAAAGCCGTTGGCTTCATTGGTGAAGGTAATTCGTTCAATCTGCCCGGATAGATCGGTAAGCATCGTGGAACCCTAAAGTTAATTTGTTACAGATGTCCTTAAATTGGAAACCGGAGAATTTATGAACTTGTTTTTGAACCGCACAACACCGAACAAGGAATAATGAATGTCGAAGGAAAAAACCTCATCATTCGAAATTCCTTGTTCGATATTCGATGTTCAAATTGTAAAGGGGCCTTTCTTCACACCCAATCCGGAACCCGCACATCAGATCTCGAAGTTGAACCCGGAATATAGCATTTGATGTCCACAACCGGGGTGTCATCAGCGGCATCAATATCTTCAATTTCAATATGCCGGCCCTTGATTGATTTTATCCTGCATATCGTCAGGCCGATCAGGTTGGGCCGCAGGGGGGAATGGGTGGCAAATACTCCGGTCAGGGGATTTTTTTTGTCTTTGCGGGGATGCACTCTCAGGGTTTTGCGCCGGTCGGCGGTATCGTTTTCATGAAACCAGAAAAGCACCTGGATATGGGAAAAGCCCTCCAGCCCCAGCAATGCGTCGCCATAAGGCTCAAAGATTTCAATCCAGGTCGCCTCTTCTTTTTTACGAACCACACCCACAGGAAATATCTGAAAGTTTTGCGGCATGGCATCTCCTCGGGCTTAATCTTGTTGGAGTTCCTCGATATCGGCATAAAAATCCAGCGCCTCCGGATTGCTGAGGGCATCTTTGTTGAGCACTTTCTGGCCCTGGATCACTTTTTTAACCGCCAGTTCCACTTTTTTCATATTGAGCGTATAGGGAACATCGGGCACGCTGATGATCTTGGCCGGCACATGCCGCGGCGATGCATTGGTGCGGATCGTATGCCGGATCTTGCCTTTTAATTCATCGGTCAGTTTAACCCCTTCGGCCAGCTTGACAAAAAGAATCACCCGCACGTCATTTTTCCAGTCCTGCCCGACCACCACGCTGTCCGCGATTTCCTCCATTTGCTCCAGCTGCCGGTAAATCTCCGCCGTGCCGATGCGAACCCCCCCGGGATTGAGGGTTGCATCTGATCTGCCGTGCATCACCACGCCGCCGCGCCGGGTGACCGTAACAAAGTCACCATGGCGCCAGATGCCGGGAAACACATCAAAGTAAGCGTTGTGATATTTTTGGCCGTCGGCATCGTCCCAGAAATAGATGGGCATGGACGGAAACGGCTTGCAGCACACCAGCTCGCCCTGCTCATCGACCAGCTCGTTTCCCAGTTCATCAAATGCCCGCACATCCATTGCCAGTCCGCGGCACTGGAGCTCGCCGGCATAAACCGGGCCCATGGGATTTCCAAGGGCAAAGCAGCCGTTTAAGTCCGTCCCTCCGGCAATCGAAGCCAGTTGCAGATCGGCCTTGACTTCGGCGTAAATAAATTCGAACCCTTCAATTGACAGGGGGGAGCCCGTGGATAATACCGCCCGTAACGATGACAAGTCGTACGTCTTGCCGGGTTTTACTCCCTCATTTTGCAGCGCGGCAATATAGCCCGCGCTGGTTCCAAAAATGGTGATTTTTTCGTCCTGGGCCATCTCCCACAGCGCTCCAGGGTGCGGGTGAAAGGGGTTGCCGTCATACAAAACCAGGGTTGCCCCGACGGCCAGAGAACTGGTCAACCAGTTCCACATCATCCAGCCGCAGGTGGTAAAATAAAAAATGGTATCGTTACGCTTTAAATCTGAATGCAGCATGAGTTCTTTTAAATGATGCACCAGAATACCGCCGGCACTTTGCACCATGCATTTGGGCAGGCCGGTGGTTCCCGATGAGTACATGATGTACAGCGGATGCTCAAACGGGAGTTGCTCAAATTCAATCTCCAGGCCGGATTCTGCTGATCGGAAGTCCTGATAGTGAACGGCATTGGCGACCGCGCTGATGTCGGCCTGCTGCTCGGTGTAAGGAACGACAACGACTTTCTCAATTGACGGCAGTTCTTTGAGGATATTTGAAATGCGTTCAAGAGAGTCTATTTTTTTACCTTTGAAGGAATACCCGTTGGCCGTGAACAGGACGCGGGGCTTGATCTGCCCGAATCGATCCAGCACGCCCTTGATGCCGAAATCCGGCGAACAGGATGACCAGGTTGCCCCCAAACTGGTGGCTGCCAGCATCGCGATCATGGATTCCGGCATATTGGGCATGAAGCCCACCACCCGGTCGCCCGGCTGGATCCCCAGATCCTTTAAAGACCTGGCAAGGCGCGCCACCTCGTCATAAAGTCGGGCGTAGGTCAGTCGAATGGACGGCTGGCCTTCCCCTTTGAAAATCAATGCGACCCGGTCGTCGCGGTACCGAAGCAGGTTTTCGGCAAAATTGAGCTCGGCCCCGAGAAACCAGCTGGCGCCGGGCATTTTTGTGACGTCATCGACCACCTGATCGCAAGGTTTTGAGTGGATCACGTCCGCATATTTCCAGAAAGCCGCCCAGAAATCGGAAATGTTTTCAATCGACCAGTTGTAAAGGGGCGCATATTCGCTAAACCGCTTATTAAAGCGCTCATTGATAAAATTCATGAAGCGGTACATATTGGTTTTTTGAATACGCTCCTCCGAAGGCTTCCACAATAATTTGGCCATAATATATCCCCTCCATTGTTATCGATCGTTCACACCCGGCAGCAATCGTCGCCTTGGCACTCAGAAGTGGTTTCAAAATGTCCAATTGTGTTCGAGAGCCCCGCTTACCAGCGGGATTTCGCCTCTCATCTTTTTAAATTAAAGTGCTCAACAAGCTGCAGGCCGATGAAAAAGCGCAGCATACATCAGAGTATGTGAGCATTTTAAAGAGGTCTGCAACGCAGCTATCGGACGCTAGATGGAGTTTTGAAACCACTTTTAATAGCTTTACCTTTAACTCCAGGCTTTAGTCAAGAAAATGCCATAAAATTATGGGCCCGCAAAACGATAATCCTTGAAGCCGGATTTTATTTCAGATATCAATTACGATAATCAACAAAAGGAGAACGCTTATGCGAATGATCGATCTGCGATCTGACACGATGACCCAGCCGACAGCATCCATGCGCCGCGCAATGGCCGCGGCGGAAGTGGGTGATGATGTGTTTGGCGAGGACCCGACGGTGAATCGGCTGGAAGAAATGGCCGCCGAGCGGCTGGGCAAAGAGGCCGCTTTATTTGTAACCAGCGGCACGATGGCAAACCTGGTCAGCCAGCTGGCACACTGCGGCCGCGGAGATGAAATTATTCTGGGCAGCCTGGCGCACACGTTTTTTTTCGAACAGGGTGGATCGGCGGCGGTCGGCAGCATTCACCCGCGTACCGTTGCCAATCAAACCGATGGCACCCTGGCATTGGCAGATATCGAAGATGCCATTCGAGGCGACAATGTCCATTTCCCCAGAAG